>TARA_Y200000002_G_scaffold212208_1_pt1 | contig 36187 bp, 34 predicted proteins | sample TARA_Y200000002 | Tara Oceans TARA_Y200000002 (sample SAMEA2619388) | marine metagenome | biome: marine biome (ENVO:00000447); feature: surface water layer (ENVO:00002042); material: "saline water (ENVO:00002010), including plankton (ENVO:xxxxxxxx)" | depth 5 m | reverse complement strand
GTGCTAACAAAGAGCGCGGACCTAGGGCAACTAGTGAGTGCATCCTCTAGTGCACCAGTCGCACAAATCTATGCAACCGATTTTGCAGAAATTCGTCTCCCACTTTCACAAAAACAGGCTAGTTATTTAGATAATCTAAGCCTTCATCCAGCAAAAGTTATTTTAAGCGATAAAATCAATACTTGGGAAGCTCAGTTAGTTAGACTTGAAGGAACTATTGATGTTAAGAGTCGGCTATTATATGGCGTAGCCCTCATTTCGAATCCTTTCCATGGAGCGAATCAATTGCGCCGCGGTCAATTTCTGCAAGCAGAAATCGAAGGTCGTACTTTAGATGAAGTCTATGTGATTCCACGCCTCGCTCTGCGTGGATCCAATACAGTTTATGTACTTACAGAAGATAATACGCTTCAGCGACGACTCGTAGATGTCGTAAAAAGTAGTACAAAAAGCGTCATCATTGACGGAGGATTAGAGCCTGGGGATCAAGTAGCGATCAGCCCAATTGCTTATTTCGTAGAAAACATGCCGGTTAAACTAATTGAGCACTAATATGATCCGCTGGTTTACTAGTAATGGCGTCGCTGCCAACTTGTTAGCCGCTATCGTTATAGTGGCTGGCTTATTTACAGCTACAAGTATCAAGCTCGAGCTCTTCCCCGAACTAGACCTAGGCATTGTAAATGTAGGAGTTGTCTACCCAGGAGCAGCTCCAGAAGAAGTGGAAAGTGGAATTGTTGAATTAATCGAAGACCGCATACAAGACCTCGATGGTATAAAACGTTTACGAGCTACTGCAACTGAGGGTTATGGCGCCGTAACAATTGAAGTAGAACGCGGTTTCGATGCTAGAGAACTGCGCGATAAAGTAAAAGCTAGGATCGATGCAATCACTAATTTTCCAGAGGAAGCAGAAGAGGCTAACGTAGAAGAAGCGTTGATCCGAAATGAAGTCATCTCACTAGCCATTTACGGCGACTCGGATGTTCGTACCCTTAAAAACATTGGTGAATTTACCCGAGACGAATTAAATGTGAGGGCTGGTATTTCCCAAGTAGATCTCAATGGTGCTCCGCAATACGAGATATCTATTAATCTATCTGAACAATCTTTGCGAGAATATGGCCTTTCATTTGATTTTATTGTTCAAGCAATTAGAAATAGTTCCGTAGATATTCCCGGTGGCGCGATTAAATCTCAAGGTGGAGAGATACTAGTGCGTACCACAGCGAAGGCATACACGGGTCCAGAGTTCGAGAAAATACCAGTACTCGCTAGGCCTGATGGTACGCTTGTTACTCTTTCAGATGTGGCAACCATTGATGATGGTTATATCGATGTTCCCTTAATAACTAAATTTAATGGGCAAAGAGCAATACTACTTAATATCTATGCGCTTGGTGATGAAAGCGCACTAGATGTCGCGCAGCGGGTGCGCGAGTTTGCAGAAGGCCTCCAAAGTGAACTGCCATTAGGTATTACCATTGAACCCTTTCGGGACTTTACTTACTATTTAAAAGGGCGCCTGCAAATGCTTATTGAAAATGGTATTTTTGGACTACTGCTGGTCTTTCTAGTACTTACCTTATTCTTAAGGCCCTCCCTAGCATTCTTTGTCATGCTAGGAATCCCAATCTCTTTTCTAGGAGCAATGCTATTTTTGCCCTTCCTTGGCATAAGCATCAACCTTGCCTCTCTATTTGGATTCATTTTAGTTTTAGGCATAGTTGTCGACGATGCGATAATAGTTGGAGAGAGTGTCTTTACGCAGTTTCAAAAATATGGAGGCCCCGGAATCGACGCATCTGTGGCAGGTACCAAACGAGTAACTATTCCTGTAACTTTCGCAGTTCTAACTACGATCGTGGCCTTTATCCCAGTGCTTACAATACCAGGGTTTCTTGGTAAGTTTTTTTATCCAATCCCAGTAGTGGTTATCGCAACCTTAATTTGGTCACTTATTGAGTCAAAACTGGTGCTGCCCTACCATCTCACATTATGTAATGTTGGAGCGCGCAGACGTGAGACAATGAATTGGCTTAGTCGTAAACAGCGTACGATTGCTGATAGTCTCGAGTATTTTATCGAAAATCATTACCGGCCATTTTTGGGCAAAGCTATTGAAATGCGCTATGCGACCGTAGCACTATTTGTCGGCATCTTAATCCTTATGGCTGGCATGCTTTTAGGCAAACACATGCCCTTTGTATTTTTTCCTAGTGTACCTTCTGATTATATAGTTGCGCAGCTTGTTATGCCAGAAGGCACGCCGGTAGAGCTTACCGAAGATGCGATAGCTAAAATGCATGATGGATTGGAAGACTTACGCGCAGAAGTTCGAGAACAAGGTTACGGAGAGCCCTTTGATAATGTAGTAATTACTATTGGCAGTCAGCCATTTGCTGCTAGCGGTGGACCTATGGGGAGCATTACCAAAACTGTGAGTACTAATAAAGCAGAGATCGCGGTAGAGCTTATTAAACGTGAAGACTTAGCTGATGGCGGCAACATTAAAGAACTCTCCGCGCCAAACCTAGCCAATCGCTGGCGCGCGCTCATCGGACCAATCGCCGGAGTAAAAGAACTTAGTTTCAACGCAGATGCTGCTGGTCAAGCTGGTAGCGCGATCGACGTACAATTAACGGGTCGCGACTTTAATCAGTTACGAGAAGCGTCTGAATTCATCCAATCCAAGCTCGCTACCTACGAAGGGCTATTCGATGTTCGCGATAATTACTCAAGCGGCAAGCGAGAGATTAAGCTAACGCTCAAGCAATCAGCACAAAACTTGGGCCTAAAGCAAAGCGATCTTGGAAGTCAGGTACGAGCGGCATTTTATGGAGTCGAAGCGCAACGTATACAACGAGGTCGTGATGATATAAAGGTGATGGTTCGTTATCCAAAAAATGAGCGAGCATCCGTCGAAAATCTAGAAGAACTGCGCATTCGAACAAGGAATGGAGATGCGATTCCTTTTGAAGCAGTTGCCGACTTTGAAATAGCGAGTGGATTCTCCACTATCAATCGAATCGATCGTAGACGTGTGTTAAATGTTACTGCAGACGCGGACAAAGAAGTTGCTAATCTAGAGCTAGTCAAAAGTGATTTGATCGGCAAAAAAGGCAAAAGCGGATATATGGATGACTTACTAAAGAGCTATCCCGGCGTAGCTTGGTCATTTGAGGGTGAGGCGCGCGAGCAGTCAGACATATTCAAGAGCCTTGGGCGCATGTCAGTGATTGCCGCATTTATTATTTATGCACTACTCGCAGTTCCGCTAAAGTCATACCTTCAACCATTTATAGTCATGTTTGTAATACCATTTGGATTGATTGGAGCAATTTTAGGTCACTGGATAATGGGTCAAGCAATGAGTATTTTATCTATTCTTGGATTTGTTGCTTTAGCAGGAGTTGTGGTCAATGACAGCTTGGTTTTGGTCGATTTTATAAACAGTGAAAGAAAAAATGGTGCGCCTATTCGAAAGGCGATTGAATCGGCAGGAGCGAAACGCTTTCGGCCAATCATACTTACCTCTCTCACTACATTTGTCGGTCTTTTACCGCTGCTTTTTGAAACTAGCTTACAGGCACAATTTCTCATTCCAATGGCGACATCTCTTAGCTTTGGAGTATTATTTGCAACCTTCATGACCTTGCTCCTTGTACCGGCTTTCTATAATATTTTAGAAGATCTTAAAGATTTTGTAAGGCGCTTTATAAAGCGCCATAAAATAGAAATTAATCCGAACAACTGACGCTTGCAGGTAGCTAAGAAGTCTACAATTGTACGCAACTCATGCACTGCACTGCGTTTTATATAATATATATCAGCTTGGTCGTAAGCACAGCGCTTAGTTATGGACAAGCCCAAGCTGCGACCCAGCGACTATTTGAGATAGCCGCTAAAGAAGAAGCTATCTACAAGCAAATTGCCGCAGATCCAGACTTTTATAGCGATGCAGACATTGAGAGGCGGGTCATTGAACTAATTGAAGCTTACGAAAACTACTTAGAGAATACTTCGGATGATCTTGAAGCGCTCATCTTATATGGTAAATTATTGCGACGCGCGGGAGACCCAGAAACTGCATTTCAAGTATTTTTGCGCGCAGACCAGTTAGACCCCAAACTTGCCGTAGTGAAGCAACAGATAGGAACCTACTTAGCTGAAAAAGGCAAAGGGAAGGCCGCACTTTTATATTATCAACAGGCCGTAGAATACGAACCGGAGTCTGCAGTCTATAATTTTAGCCTAGGACAATTACTCTATCAGTTTTGTGATGAATTTGTTAATGCAGAAATTTACACGCGCGATGCAATCGACCGTGAGATGATCAAAGCATTTAGTAAAGCTGTCCTACTGCGCCCAGACAACTATGATTATTACGTAAGGTTGGGCGCTGCCTATTATGATCAGGCTAGTCCAGACTGGCAGACTGCGCTCCGTCATTGGCAAAAACCAAACCAGACTTTCAAAGAAAGTTATCAGATAGAAATCATCCATTTGCACACTGCCCGCGTGCTAGGCAAATTAGGGCGGCATGAAGAGGCGCGTAAATTGGCAGAATCCGTCAACCACACAGCCCTACAAAAGTCCAAACAAGAAGTATTAGATGAACTGGTGCAGTTCTAAATGAACAGCAGATTGAACCAATAGATGCATACAATAATTAGTAGGCTACTAGCTTAGGGCTCCTTTGACAAATCATAGATCGCATACCCAGACATAAGGTTAGGGAAACATTGACAAGTCTTTCGCCAGTCGCCCCGCAAATAAACACGGTCCATTACAGAAATTTTACGGACTACACAGAAGTCCTCAAACTCTTGAATTGAAAATGGATTAGATGGATGTGATTCATACCATGACTTTGGATATACCTCGTTAATAGCCCGGCGCCCATGCATGAAGTAATTGAAGCGATTTTTCCAAAATCCGTGATTTACAAAGCCAACTGTAGCTCGTTTTCCTACCCTTAGAGCTTCACCCAAAATTGCATCTGGGTCATTGATTAGATCAACCGAACGACTAAGAATAACCCGATCAAAACTGTTTGTTTCAAATCGAGAAAGAATTCTTTTTACGTCACCATGATAGGCAATCACTCCTCGCTTAATACAGCTAAGTACTTTTTCAAATTCGTTGTCGACACCCACTGCGTACGCTGACTTTGTTTGCTTTAAGTACTCGAGCAAAACACCTCGACCACAACCCAAATCAAGAATGCGGTCTTCTTGCTTTACCCATTCGGCAATGAATTGAAAGTCTACATTACGTTTCTTGGTGTTGGTATTCATAGTACAATTATCGCTCTAGGTAACTGCGAATCAAAGCATCTAGCCTAGGGGAGCACAGCAAGAAAGAGTCGTGACCCGCATCCATCTCCAGTTCTACATAGGAGGCGTCTTTACCTAAACGAAGTAAAGCTTCGACGACATCCCGGTTACCCTGAGGAGGATACAACCAGTCGGAAGTGAAGCCAACGACCAATCCCGGTGAGTTTACGTGATGCAATGCCTCATCGAGCGTGCCTGCTGCACCGTATAAATCAAAACGATCCAAGGCTTTCGTTAGGCACAGGTAGGTGTTGGCATCAAAGCGTGAAACAAACGCTTGTCCTTGGTAGCGCAGATAACTCTCCACTTCAAATTCAACATCATAATTTTCAAACGGCTCACGCGCGACAGTTTCTCGGCGCTTTCTACCAAACTTTGCTTCCATTCCTGCTTCAGATAAATAAGTAATGTGTGCCATCATGCGTGCAACTGATAGGCCTTGGGCAGGTTGCTCTGCGTCAGGATAATTGCCTTGTCGCCAAGAAGGATCGCTTATGATTGCTTGGCGTCCAGTGTCGTTGAATGCAATTGCCTGCGCATGATGACGAGCGCAACAAGCGAGTGCAATGTAGCTGCCCACCCGATCAGGATGTGCGATTGCCCACTGCAAGGTCTGCATGCCGCCCATGCTACCTCCGATAACGCAGTGCAATCGATTAATACCCATTTGGTCAAGTAATAGCGCTTGAGCCTCCACCATGTCACCTACCGTTAGCTTTGGAAAATCTAGATTATACCGCTTACCCGTAATTGGATTAATTGATTCGGGGCCGGTAGATCCGCTACATCCACCCAGTACATTAGAACATATAACAAAATATTTTGAGGTATCTATTGGCTTGCCTGGGCCAACCATAAAGTTCCACCATCCTTGTTTACGCTCCTCCATACCGTAAACGCCAGCAACATGGTGATTCCCGGTCAAAGCATGGCATATTAATACAGCGTTATCTTTTCGTGCGTTTAAGTGACCGTAGGTTTCGTAACGCAGCGTCAGCTCTGGTATCGTCCCACCAGACTCAAATACAAAAGGTGCAGAAGACACAAAGTCTTGGGATTCAACTATCCCTACCTCACCAACTGTGGTGATCTGTTCTGCCTGCTCGGAGTCATTCATAGAAGCACCCTTATGACTTCGTACAGAACATAGAGAGTCAACACTTATCCTTGCGCTACGAAATCGTAGACTTTTGAGACTATAAGAACTGTTGCTTATAATCTATTAACTAAAATAAGACAGCGCTCAGCTATCACAAAACCCGTTTGGGTTACTCTTATGCCATTTCCAAGCGCTCGCGATAATACTCTGAATATTTGTATGCTGAATCTGCCAACCAAGTTCTTTTTGCGCCTTAGTTGAGTCGGCAAACAATGCAGGTGGATCACCAGCACGACGTCCTGCTTCTATTATGGGGACATTAAGCCCAGTAACAGCTTGAACCGCATCAATAATCTCTCTTACTGAATTGGGTCGTCCAGTGCCTAGGTTATAAAATAACCCTACGCTGGGTCGCTCGAGTTTATCAAATACGGCAATGTGCGCGCGCGACAAATCATCCACGTGAACATAGTCTCTTAGGCAAGTGCCGTCAGGTGTCGAATAATCCGTACCAAATATCTTAATATTTTCACGTCGCCCAGTAGCCGCATCTAAAACCAATGGTATTAAATGTGTTTCTGGGTCGTGATCCTCACCAATAGATCCGTCCTCAGCTGCTCCCGCAGCATTGAAATAACGAAATGCAGCAAAGCTCAATCCGTAAGCTTGTGAAAATGCTTTTAGGCAATTCTCTACGTCCAATTTAGTTTGCCCATATGGATTAATTGGCGCCTGCGGCAAGGATTCGAGCATTGGTAAAGTCTCTGGCTCCCCGTAGGTCGCACACGTCGAAGAGAAAACGAACTTCTTAACACCATTATCAAGCATTGCTTCAAGTAGGCGTAGAGTTGCGACTAAATTATTTTCATAATATTTGCGCGGTTCGGTGACAGACTCTCCAACATAGGCAAATGCGGCAAAATGCATGACCAAATCAATTTTTTCATTTTTTAAAATATGAGCGACACTATCGTAATCGCCTAAATCACAATCATAAAAAGGTATATCACTAGCAACTGCCTGGCGATGGCCAAAAACTAAATTATCTAATACTACGGGCTTGTGACCGGCATCTCGCAATTGACGTACACAATGGCTGCCAATATAACCTGCTCCTCCAACGACTAAAACTTTCATACTTTTTAGTTATGTTCACTCATTAAGCTCTAGGAAAGAAAATAGCGCGCTCAATCTGTTTATTTTAATGATTCTTTATTTGCAGAATCTCTATGTTTTTACAAGGTTGACAGGTACACTTTTGACCGCGCTACTCCTTGATCTTTATAAATGCTTAGTCGTATTGTCATAACAGGCGTGGGCCTGACATCTCCAAACGGTAACACCATACAGGAATATCGAAACAACCTTTTAGGTGGGATCGCAGGGGTGCAACTAATTGATATGCGCTACATGGGTAAAGTACCTGCTGGAGTGTGTAGCTTCGACACCAAAAAATATCAATCTCGTAAAGAATTACGAGTGGGCACTCGCGCCGGCAGCATTGCAATCTATGCAGCCCATGAAGCTATACTAAATGCAGGAATCGCCTTAGAATCAATCGATAAGACGCGAGTAGGCGTTTATGTAGGTACAACTGAACATGGAAATGTAGAGACTGAAAACGAGGTCTATAATATTTCTAAGTTTGATTATGATACACGCTACTGGACACATCATCATAATCCACGCACAGTAGCAAACAATCCTGCCGGAGAGATTACCATTAACATGGGCATCACTGGACCGCACTATACTATTGGTGCGGCCTGTGCCGCTGGTAACGCAGGGCTTATTCAAGCCGTACAGATGCTGCGTTTAGGCGAAGTAGACCTCGCTCTAGCTGGTGGCGTTAGTGAAAGTATACAATCGTTTGGAATATTTGCTGGGTTTAAAAGTCAAGGCGCGCTAGGCAGCCATGATGATGTGAGCAAAGCAAGTCGCCCATTCGACAAAAGTCGTAATGGCATTGTTGTGTCAGAGGGGGGCGCAATCTATACATTAGAGCGACTAGAAGATGCCAAAGCTCGAGACGCAAAAATACTGGGCGAAATAATTGGCTATCGAATCAATTCAGACGCAAGCGACTACGTATTGCCCAACCCAGAACGTCAGGCAGAATGTATGCATGCAGCACTAAAAAATGCTGGATTATCCGCCAATGATGTCGATTTAGTAAACACGCATGCAACTTCAACGCCACAAGGCGATATTCAGGAATGCAAAGCCATTGAAACTGTATTTGGATCTAGTCCGAAAACTTATATTAACAATACCAAGAGCTTTATTGGTCACGCCATGGGAGCTGCTGGAGCGCTCGAATTAGCTGGAAACCTTCCCTCCTTCCAAGATAATATAATACATCCAACTATAAACATAGAGGAACTCGACTCTGAATGCGCACTAAAAAATCTTGTAATAAACGAACCTCTCAAGGTTGACGCGGTCAAAGTTATACTCAACAACTCTTTTGGTATGCTTGGTATCAATTCTGCACTAATCGTGCAAAAATTCGAAAATTAAGTTACTTCTCATTCTATTTAGACAAAGCGACCCACTAAAATGACAAAAGATCAGGTAAAACAAATCGTAATCGACATAATCAACGAAATTGCTCCCGACGAAGACACTTCGGATCTAAAGGGTGCGATTAACTTACGCGAACAAATGGACCTAGATTCTATGGATTTCCTTGATATAGTCATGGAGCTTCGTAAACAGCACGGGATCGAAGTACCGGAAGCCGATTATCCTGAACTCGCTTCACTGGATAGTTGCGCCAACTATCTAACGCCTAAATTTAACGATAAATAATTCGTAGAGTGATACAATTCAACCATTCGGCTGATACCTTAGAAGTGTAGTATAAACATATGTATCGAGGTAACTGAACTCGATTTTCTAGTTGTAAGAATCAATGACCTCAGAAGATACCGACCAGGAGCATTTTGAGACTGTTATAGTAGGTGCTGGTATGGCTGGACTTGCAGCTGGAATTCGACTCGCGATTGCAGGAAAAAAAGTAATTATTTTAGAGCGTCACAATGCAGCAGGTGGGCTCAATTCTTTCTACAGTATCGATGGCCGAAAATACGACGTGGGATTGCACGCAATGACCAACTTTGTCTCCAAGGGCACTAAGGGCACTCCTCTGGCTAAACTACTTCGGCAATTACGCATTCCTTATGATTCTCTAGACCTTTGTCCACAATTTGGCTCAAGAATTTCTTTCCCAGAGCACGACCTTAAATTCTCCAACGATTTTGGCTTACTCGAAACCGAAGTAGCTCGTTCCTTCCCGCGACAGATCGATGGATTCCAATCACTGGTGGAGGAAATTCGTCATCTAGATGCCTTTAATCTTAAAGCGCCCCGTGTTTCTGCTCGGTTAGCAGTAAAGCGCTATATTAACGATAGCACCTTAGAGGACATGCTCTTTTGTCCTGTGATGTATTATGGAAGTGCGCAAGAGCATGATATGGATTTTAATCAGTTCGCAATTATGTTTCGTTCCTTATTTTTTGAGGGCTTTGCTCGACCCTTCGAAGGTGTGCGAGTTATTATTCGTCTACTACAAAATAAATACCGCGAATTAGGCGGCGTGCGGCGCATGAAGTGTGGAATTCAAAAGATTCATACTGATGGAAATCACGCAACTGCTCTCACACTTGATTCAGGACAGACAATCCACGCTGATACAATCATTTCGACTGCAGGAATTGTTGAGACACTCCGGCTTTGTACCGATAAACAAGAGGACAGTGCAGTAGATAACATTGGGAGACTAAGCTTTGCTGAAACCATTACAGTGCTTGATGACCAGCCGGTAAATCTAGGCTGGGAAGACACTATTATTTTCTTTAACACGCGCAACCGCTTCCGATATGCCGAAGTTAAGGATGGATTAGTCGATCCAACCAGTGGAGTCATTTGCTTACCCAATAATTACGACTACGGCGAAAGGCAATTGAGCGAAGGATTTTTACGTGTCACTGCTATGGCAAATCACGACCGTTGGTGTGCACTAGAAGAATCTGATTACCAAGCAGAAAAAGCAAATTGGTATGAGCAATTACAAAAAGTAGCCCTAGAAATTTTGCCAGACCTTCCCAATGACATTGCGAACACTCAACTTAATGCCCTTCGTATCGCTAAAGATATGTTCACTCCTCGAACTGTAAGAAAGTATACGGGGCACTTAAATGGTGCCATTTACGGAGCCACCAACAAGTCAAAGCAGGGTCGTACACACTTGGAAAACCTTTTTATCGCAGGCACCGATCAGGGATTTCTTGGAATAGTAGGTGCTATGCTAAGCGGCATTTCAATGGCAAATCTACACATACTCAAAGGCCGCTAATTTATCCTGGAGGCCACTGCATAGCTCGTCCTGCTAAAACGTGAACATGCAGGTGCGGAACGCATTCACCTCCATCGGGACCATTATTAATGACGATACGATAACCTTTGTGTAGATTCATAGAATCCGCAATACTTGCAGCAGTAAGTAATAAATGCCCTAGCAACTCTTGGTCGCTTTCTTCAGCAGCCCCGATACGAGGTAGGGCTTTTTTAGGAACAACTAGTAAATGAGTTGGCGCTTGTGGATTAATGTCATTGATGGCAAAGCAGTGCGCATCTTCGAAGAGGATCTTAGCTGGCACCTCACCACTAATGATTTTTTCAAATAATGTAGTCATGGAAAAAATTCATTATAATATAACGACTTGAAGCTTTGATTCTCGTGAAGCCCATGCACAAGCTAGTTCATTGATCCAATCACGCACACGATGAAACTGAGACTCTCGAGCATTGGTCCATCGCTTACCCTCCGGACAAATTGCTTCGCGCAAGCCAGTTACTAACAATAAAGCAGAGCGGCGACCCGCGAGTTTTTTCATTTCGGCAACAATCGCCTGACGAATCCATAAGGGACTAGTCGATTCGGTGCCGGGTATATGCCAGTGACAGTAAGCAACTTCGCTAGTGGAGGCCTGCCCTAAATGTAATTGGGCGAGCGTTGCAGCGCCAGACTCCAACGAAGGATTACAATCAGCATTATTTTTCTGCTCACTTCCATAAAAATCAATCGCTTTACGAGCATGTTCTGCTTGCTCTGCATTAGAAGATCCAGCGCGAGCAAATATTTCATTCAAGCTGCGTAGCTGATCAAGCGGATTAGGTTTGGCCATTCTCAGTAGAATCCTTGAGTGCATTCACCTCCTGTGCCAATGCAGAAATATCACGAAAATCCTTATACACAGACGCGTAGCGAACATAAGCGATTTGATCTAAATGTTTTAAGCGGCTCATAATTTGCTCACCTACTGCTATAGAAGGTACCTCATGGTCATATTCCTTCTCCAATGCCACCAAGACATCGGCAATCAGCATTTCGATTTGCATTACATCAATGGGGCGCTTCTCTACTGCTTTTTTCAACCCCCCAAGCATTTTGGCGCGGTCAAAATCTTCACGGCGACCATCGCGCTTTACTACCTGCAAGTCTGATCTTAGAACCTCCTCAATGGTGGTGAAGCGATAACTACATTGAAGGCACTCACGCCGACGCCGAATGGATGTCTCATTTTTACTAGTCCGAGTATCTAGAACTTTCGTATTATCGGATGTACATTTAGGGCAACGCATAATTTGTAACTAATCACAACATATAGTGTAAGGATCTCTGTAAACACTATATTTAGTGATTCGACTGTACTCGGCCTATATCTAGTAGAGGTAGTTACCCAAGATTCAGAAAATTTTCCAATATTCGCATTCCTTTTTTTGTAGCGACGGACTCTGGATGAAACTGGACACCCCAAATAGGTAATTCCTTATGAGCAATTCCCATAATTTCACCCTCTTGAGTACTAGCAGTTACTTGCAAACAATCTGGCAGACTATTTGGTTCAATAATGAGAGAGTGATAGCGAGTTGCCTCAAAAGGATTAGGCAAACCTTTAAAAAGGTCCTTTTCTTGGTGAAGTACTGGACTTGTCTTACCGTGCATTAGACGGTTCGCGCGTACGACCTTTCCGCCAAAATGCTGGCCAATGCTTTGATGACCTAAGCAAACACCAAGCAAAGGTACTTTACCTGCAAAAGATTCAATAATTTCTAGACTCACCCCTGCCTCGTTAGGAGAGCATGGGCCAGGTGAAATCATAATTCGCTCTGGTTGAAGATCGATTGCTTGCTCCACGCTAATGGAGTCATTGCGGTAAACTTTTTGCTTCACCCCAAGCTCGCCAAAATACTGTACCAAATTATAAGTGAAAGAATCGTAATTATCAATAACTAGTAACATAGCTTCCCTTTAAATTCTTAATGTGCGTTCTCACCCAGTACTCTAGCAGCCTCTTGGACATCCTTATCGCCACGCCCGCTAAGATTACAAATTATAATCTGTTCGGATGAAAGTTCTCGTGCACGTTGCATAGCATACGCTATTCCATGCGCAGTTTCGAGCGCAGGCACAATACCTTCAATTTTACAAAGGTCTTGAAAAGCTTGTAGCGCTTCGGCATCGGTTGCGTAGCCAAAGTCAATTCGACCCTTCTCGTTGTAATAAGCATGCTCTGGACCAACTGCAGCATAATCAAGGCCTGCTGAAACAGAGTGAGTCCGATCAATTTGCCCATCGCTATCTTGCAAAATCCAAGTCTTCGCACCCTGTAATACACCGAGACGACCGCCCGCGAAGCGTGCAGCGTGATGGCCTTGAGAGATTTCGCGACCACCGGCTTCCACCCCGGTTAGGCGTACTCCAAGGTCTTTTAAAAATGCAAAGAAAATACCAATCGCATTGGAGCCACCTCCAACACACGCAGTCACTTCATCTGGCAAACGACCTTCTAATTCTATTATTTGCCGCTTACACTCTTCCCCAATCACACGATGAAAATCTCGAACCATCATCGGAAATGGATGCGCACCAAGAGCTGACCCTATAATGTAATGCGTTGTGCGGACATTGGTGACCCAATCACGCATGGCTTCATTTACAGCTTCTTTAAGTGTTTTCTGCCCTGCAGTAACGCCACGAACTTCAGCACCGCATAATCGCATGCGGAAAACATTAAGAGCCTGACGACGCATATCTTCTTCACCCATGTATATGACACACTCAAAGCCCATCTTGGCGCAAATAGCAGCTGTAGCTATGCCATGCTGCCCAGCTCCAGTCTCAGCTATTATGCGTGTCTTGCCCATACGCTTTGCTATCAGAGCTTGACCAATAGCATTGTTTATTTTGTGCGCTCCGGTATGCAGCAAATCTTCACGCTTTAAGTATATTTTAGCACCTCCACAGTGCTTTGTTAAACGCTCTGCAAAATATAAGTTGGTCGGGCGACCAGCAAATTCGCGTAGTTGAAAATTAAGCTCCTGCTGGAAATGAGGATCTTTGCGTGCCTCATGATAAGCCTCCGTTAATTCAAAGAGTGGAGTCATAAGAGTCTCCGGAACGTACATGCCACCATACTTGCCAAAGTGCCCACGGGCATCTGGTAAGTCTGTGGGATCTACATTCAGTTCAGGACGAGGATTTTGCATTTATAAATACGGCTCTGAGAGTGTCGTTTTGTCAAGTGCTTGAGAGCCTTGTTAGTACACTAGATTTAATTATAGCACACATAACGACCATATAATAACTTTTGGTATAAATCCTGCGTACCTAATGGCAATAAATTAGTATGGATTCGCTCAATACACTCGTTGCATTTACTGGAAATACTCTATCACAAGTCATTGGCCTATTTTTATTAATACTTGTTGGTATTGGCACAGGGATGCTCCTTAAAATAGCTCTAAATAAGCGAGCACTGCTTATTAAAGACGAGCGAATCATCACTGCATCTATTTTAAATGCAGGATCACGAGCGGCGCCACTTATATCATTTACAATTGGTCTTTTAGCTGGCGTAAACCTAATCGAACTAGGCGCTGCCGAAAACTTCGTAATGACCAGCATAGAAGTGCTACTTACCGTTTGTGCTGCCATGACTGCAATCTTCTTTGTAGAAGCTCCAGCTGCTTGGCTTACGCAGCGCGCGGCTAAGACTCCCAGCAAAATGGATGATATGCTAGCTCCCATACTTAGCAAAAGCCTTAAAGCAACTGTTGTGGTACTGGCGATTGTTCAAGTAGCGCAAACACTGAGTGGCAAAGAAATTACATCTATTTTAGCAGGTCTTGGCATTGGAGGACTTGCAATCGCACTAGCTGCCCAAGATACGATAAAAAACTTTTTTGGATCCATCGTACTACTTGCCGACAAACCCTTTACCATTGGCGACCGAATTAATGTAGACGGACACGACGGCCCAGTTGAAGCGGTAGGAATGCGCTCTACTAGAATCCGTACTCTAGATGGTCATTTAGTCACAATTCCTAACGGAGAAATGGCGAATAAAACTATTTGGAATATTTCTAAGAGGCCCTACATCCGGAAAATCTTTAATCTAGGACTGCCCTACGATACCACGCCAGACAAAGTTAGAGAAGCAAAGGCCATTGTTGAGGAACTACTGCAAGACCACGAGGGAATGAATCCCGAATTTCCTCCAAGGATTTATTTTAACGAATTCGCAGATAGTACATTAAATTTAATTTGTATCTTTTGGTATCATCCGCCTGCCTATTGGGACTTCTTAGCCTTTACTGAGAACCTAAATCTGAACATTTTAGCACGTTTTAATTCTGCTAAAATCGAATTTGCCTTCCCGACGCAGACAATTCATCTAAATGATTCACGCACTGAAATCGCTGATCTATAACGGGGCTCTAATCATGAATCAGTGAATTGACTAAATGAGCGCTTCAAAAGTAGCAACATCCTCGATCGTATCAATTCCCACTGTGGGCAGATCAGTAATTGAAACATGAATTTTATAACCATGTTCTAGAGCTCTAAGTTGCTCGAGCATTTCAATCTGCTCATAAACTCCTGGCTTTAGCGCAGAAAAGGCTGCTAAAAAGTCAGATTTATACGCGTACATTCCAAGATGACGATAACAAGGGTTCGTCGAAAGCCACTGTGCGTCGATCCGTTCTCCAATATCTCGCGCGTTCGGAATCGGAGAACGTGAAAAATACAATGCATTCTCTAAATAATCCCTTACAACTTTAACCTGAGAAGTATTATTGTAATCCGCAGGTGACTTAAAGCGAGTCGCGAGGGTGGAAACGGCAGCTTCACCGACTAACCCATCCGCCAAAGCATGAATCTGAGAACCATGAACTAATGGTTCATCACCTTGCACATTAATGACTTCAGCCGCACCAATCTCTCGATTAGCTTCCGCGATACGATCTGTTCCACACGAATGGCTTTGTTTCGTTAGAATCGCTGAGAAACCAGCGGACTGCAAGCAATGTAACAGCTCGATATCATCCACTGCAAAATAAAGAGGGAATTCAGGCACCTCCGATCGAATACGCTGTGCTGTCCAAATAAGAATCGGAACTCCATTAATTTCATATAAAAGTTTACGAGGAAAACGAGTAGAACAAAGCCTAGCTGGTACAATTATTGAAGGCAACTTTGACATATAAAAATCTATAAATAATAAAGTTTAACAATGGACAAGGAAATCAGTGCAGTCGATGCCGCAAAGTCAATGCAGCAAGAAAAAGTAGTTCTACTAGATGTACGAGAACATTCAGAGTTAGCTATCTGTAAGATTGAAGAAGCAATTCACATTCCCTTGAATGAAATTCCCCAAAGAATTGAACTTTTACCGCGTAATGTGCCACTTATCATCTACTGCCACCATGGTATGCGCAGTCGCAGCGTCGTCGACTACTTGCGCACTCTTGGATTTGATAATGCACTAAACATGACAGGCGGTATACATAATTGGTCTATGCAGATTGATCCAGAAATGCAAAAGTATTAATTTAAACATCATTTAATTAGCAGAGTATAATTTTAATTTGTTCGTAGTTAAAATAATTCCAGTTCCTCCACAGTTAATGGCTTCAGTGCTCCTCGATAATGTTCTACAGGTTGAGGTCTAGGGACATACTCAATAACCATAGGTTGTTTTTGTTCACTCAATGTAGCTTCGGAATAAATTAGCTCTTCGGTCAACGCCTCTTTGCGATACATTTTTTTCATATAAGACTCTAATCCTACCATTTCATCCATACTGATTATGTTCTTTTCTAGCACCGACTCAAATCTTTCAATGTCGATTTTCATTGCTGGTAAGGCCTCAGAAATTTCAATCATTGGAGAATCAAAAGTGCCCACTCCTATCATCCTTTGCCCTTGGAGAATGGAGTAAGTTGATCCATCCATGAGAGCGTAGGTAACAGTCCCCTCTTCGCAAAGAAAACTAAATTTTATAAGCTGGTTTTTTGTGTTCTGGTTTATTTTGAGACAGATTAAGGAATTGTTGGAAATTAGCCGCCCTATAGGAGTCTCAATAATTAAATTAGAGTCCTGTAACTCAGAACGATTATCTATTAGTAGAACTCCTGAGCGAAAATTAAGAATTACATTACTCGGCCCAATTGTATTGGAATTTGCTCTTTTCAACTGCTCAAAGCGCTCAAACGCTAAATCTCCTAAGCCCTCAAAATAGAGACTAAGTCCATTGGATGCACTCAGAAATATTGACTCGCCTTCATTTGCACTGAGTTTAATTAACCCTGAGGCATAAATCGGGGTTATTGCCTCATCAAAGTTTATTTGCTGCCCGCCTAACAATTGGGCATCTATTCCTTCCGTATATTTGCGTATTATAAATGCACCTTGCCACCATTCGCTAGCAGACAGGGCGAGTCCAGGAACAAAGACTAAAAGCAATAAGATCCGTTTACATCTACCGATAAACTCATTCATAACAATAAGAGTTTTTGCCGTAAACGGCGAGCTTCTTGATTCTCAGGGTTTATTTCTAGGGAGCGTTGCACCGCTGATATGGCTTCGGCACGCCGCTCTGGGAAGTGGCTCAAAAATGATCCCCACTGGTAATTAGTATTACTATTATTGGGAGCAAGCTCTAACGCTTTTTCAAATGCATTCTCCGCGTAAAAGTAATCTCCACATAGCGCATAAGCGACCCCCAATTGCGCCCATCCGCGCCAATAATCTTGGCTCAAAGTAGTTGCATTAAGTGCATACTCCTTCGCGATTAAACCAATTTGAGACGCTTCTTCTGGTCGCTGATACACTTTCAGTGACTGCGCCACACTTAGTCCGACCCAAGCATCTACATGCCCAGGGCAAAGCATTGTAGCCCAATTAAACTCCGAGAAGATCGAATCGAGAAGTGCCACATCGCCAGATATATGTACTCGCTTGGTTACAATCTGATTAAGCCTCTCTGCTGCTATCGCTTCATGCGCCTGCGCAGCAAGTACCGCGCGCCCAGTAACAGCAAAACTTATCCCAGAAAACAAACCAACTAGTATACAAAAATAAGGAACTCTGTGACCTTGTGGCATAATAAGCGTGCGAGTAAAAGACAGCTTTACTAAAATTCCAACCGCCAAAGCTCCGATGAGAAGAAAAGCAGGCAAGACAAAAACCTTACTTATGATACAACAGAAAAAAAGAATACAAACACTAGATAACGCCATGGATAGAAACATTCGATTCATCGGCATCCATTTGCCGCGCCTACTCTTTAGTCGATGCCCTACAGATTCTTGCTTAAATCGCAGATAAGCCCTTGAAATAATCCACCACAGGGGGAGCGCCAGGCAGATAACTCCTATTAATCCATGCTCTAAAATAAACTGGATTACGTCGCTGTGAGGGGTCTGCCAGTAGTTCACTGTCGATAGGCGCGAGCTTTGCTCTAGCTCACTGGAAAAGCTCCCTGCGCCCTTCCCTGAAAAAGGACTACTAGCAGCAATACGCAAAGACTCTACCCAAACCTCAAGTCTAGTGCCCTCTATGCTTTCAACTAATGAACTCTCTATATTATGAGCGAAACTAGGCGTTAAATTAATAAACGCTGACGCTAGACCAAGAAATAATGTCGATGAGATAAGGACGAAATAGATTCGCACCTTCGAACGTTCAAAACACAGCCATGCGATTAAAGAGAAAACTGGGATGCAGGTAAAAATTGCCCATAAAACTTGAGTAAAAATTATACATGCCAGTAACATGACAGAAATATAACCAAAAAGAGCTCTAAGGAGGTATGGAAATCTCCGCACTACTGTTGCGATAATTGCAACGGGAAGTAGTATTAATACATAAACAGCAAAGCTATTTGGATCCGCAAATGTTCCTGTGGCTTGCCCATGATACAATTCACTCAAAGTAATAGTGACACCTCCTAGTGTGCCGACAATAGAGGCGGGATTGTGAAAGAATTGATAAAGCCCATTGAGGGCTGCCACCAAGCTCATCGTAAATAGAGCAGTTATAATGAATGCCAAGTGAGCTCGCGTACGCACATTATTAACAAAAACCCAAAAAAATAGAAATCCCTCTAATACATAAATTAGAGATTGCCAACCGCGCCAACTCACAGAGTTCCAAAGCAAATTGCCTAAAACAAGCCATACAATGAAAGGTAGAAATAAAACAGGAATTAAGCTAATACGTCTCGAAGTATTTTTAGTAAGCGCTACCCATAAACCATGCAGAAACAAAAGTGCCCCATAAAGCGGTAAGATTTTAAGGTGCGTTTCTGCACGGATTCCGCCCAACAAAGTAGTCATTGAAGCAATGATTGCGACCAAGCAAATAGTGACGAACCAATCGATAAAATTTGCCCATGAAACTTGCCCATAAAAGGGAATAGAAGCAGATCTATTTGTTAAAGAGGGCACGATGCTAGAAGTAAGTGCTGAAATAAGCTAAAGGTACGAAAAATCTATAGACTGATTAACAAGTACTAATATACACTACAAAATAGTTGGTGCAAATAATAAAGACCCTCCCTATGCCATGGCTTCGAATTCACAATATTTAAGTAAACAAGGAATCCTTAGTCTTGATAAATGGTTCATTACACTTACAAATATTAAGCCTAAGAAATGAAATTATTTGTATTAATTGCCGGTACGTTTTTGCTACTGTCTGCGGTATGCCTAAGAGGATACTTTGCTCTAGTACCCCCACCTGAGCCTACCCATAACGGATACCTATCCGACATATTACCACAATCGTTACCAGAATGGTCCGTCGTGGATCATGACATGGCAGAATCTCCTGAGTCCAGCGCGCGCATTTCAGAATTTCTCAACTTTGATGACGCATTATTTCGCACTTACTCCAATGGGCGCATTCATGTTGGAGTGTATGTAGCTTATTGGAGTCCAGGGAAAGCATCCTACCGCTGGGCAGGAGCACATACTCCAGATACATGTTGGGTACAAAATGGTTGGGCGTGTAATGAGCGGCAGTATAGTATTCCATTTAGTAACAAAAATGTCGCATTCGAACTTGCGGAGTTTGGAGTATACGAAAAAGAAGGAAAAACCCAGCAGGTATACTTTTGGCATTTAGTAGGAGGACACGCCTATAGCTATAAGCAAAATGACGGTCATAACATTTTCGCAGCTCTAATTGATATAAAAAGTCACGGACTTAACTTGCGTAAAGAACAGTTTTTTATACGCCTATCCAGTAATGCCGACATTGTAACATTAAAAAAAATGCCGGCCTTTGGAACTATACTTGAATCTCTTGCATCGCTTGGCTTAACCAAAAAAATGCAAGCATCAAGCACGCTGCTCTAAGCCAAGCTTAAATAATTGATCGAGCAGGATTACCAAATACTCGGTCCTCTGATTGTACAGATTTTATTACGACAGAAGCCGCGCCCACATAAGCATTTGTGCCAACTGTCTTGCCTGGCAGTAAGCGTACACCAGAAGCTAAAAAAGCACCTTCGCCAATTGTACACCCACCGGTTACATCGCAATGACCGCTAATCGTTGACCAGGCTCCAATATTGACGTCATGCCCAGCGCTACTGTGGCAATTAATTAAAGAAAATGTACCAACTTGAATATCTGCAGTTAAAGTCACGTGAGGGCAGATAACTACGCCGTTAGCTAAACGTACATTCATACCCATTACTACAGTGGGATGAATTAGAGATATAAATTTTGCGGAATGGGCAATTAACCTTTCGCAGACTAATCGTTTGATTGCAGGATCACCAATTGCGCAAACTAGCAAATCGTCTGTACTAGGAATATAATTAGATATAGAATTAACTACCTTTACTGGATAGCGAAAATTATCCAATGCAGTCGGATTATCATCGATAAACCCCGCAATACTCCAAGCTTTTCCGCAATCTGGATGGTGACTAGCCCATGAAAATACTTCACGACCAAGTCCACCTGCTCCTACTATAATTAAACGCTGCATATTTATTTTGCTCGGTAACCTCCATCCACGGGAAGTACTGCTCCGGTTACCCAGCGCGATTGCTCACTAATTAAATAAGTGGCTGCATCGGCTACATCTTGAGGATATCCTGGACCTAGAGGATAAAGATTCATATGTGCTTGTAAAATATCTTTTGAGATTTGCTCGCCCGCCTGGCTTGCCATCTGACTTTCAATCATACCCGGAGCAAGACAGTTCACTCGTATTTTATGGGGCGCTAATTCCACCGCCATACATCGTGCCGATGCTTCCAAAGCGCCTTTGCTTGCAGCATAAGCACAGTAACCGGAAGCACCTCGTGAAGCGATTAATGAGGATATTAAAACAATTGAAGCCGGTGTATTAATCTTTTTTTGCCTTAATAAATCACGAATTAGCAGCAACGGTGAAACAGCATTTATTTGCAGGCAATTACTTATATGCTTCTCCTGCAAGTATTTAACAGGTGATAGCGGCGCAACCCCAGCCGCATAAACTATGCCATCAAGCGCATCTATTTTATCAACAGCCGCATCAAAGCTATCTATCTTAGCTAGATCTATACTAATTGTAGTAGCGTCCAATTCGGTAGCAATTACCGCTAACTTGCTTACGTCTCTACCAGCAAGGAAAAGTTCCGCTCCTTGAAAAGAAAACGTTTTAGCAATCGCACTACCTAAAGCTCCTGTTGCTCCAACGACTAAGATACGTTTGCGCGCAAATTCTTTTTTATTGGTCACTTATTAACCTCCGCAGCTACATGTTCATACAAGCACTTTACTGAAGGAAGCGCCTTTAGCTTGGTCGCACTAAGATGCACTCCATACTCTGCATCAAGCATCGAAATTGTAGTTAAAAGAGCTAAAGAATCCCAAACCTCCAGCTCCATGTAATGAGTCGCCCCGTTGATTGAACCGGGAATGACGTCTTCTATGGCTTCTTCAAAATGCTCTAAAAATATATCCAAACTAATCATATAATTTTATTATCATACGCTCCTTATTGGTGGCTACAAGTTCCTATTCAGAGGAGGGATACTCTATTATTTCACAGACCTTGATAGCATTGGTCTCAATAATTGCACTAGCCCATGAAAGACCAACTCCGAATCCTGAGAGTAGAATCTGCAAAGAATTATCAGAGGTAACAGCCTCTGCTAATTCGCCGCATAGAGCGCAAGGAATTGAAGCTGAACTTTGATTGCCATACTTCTCAACTGTACGCATAGGCACTTTCATTCGATCAATATCCAGGCGCTTCGCAATGTTGCTAAGAATGTACCGATTGGCTTGATGAAAAACAAAGTAATCCAATGCGCCAAGATCAAGCTTAGCATATGCTATGAGATCTCGCACGGCTTGCGGCTCAACTTTAATTGAAAAGTTAAAAATCTCTGCTCCATCCATAAAAAGATTTTCAAGACTTCTAATGTTACCATCTACACCGGCTGTCTCTACTTTTGAGTGCTCCGTACTGGGCTGCCTAAAGCCACCCGCTGGTACGATCAAATTCTTGAATCCCTTGCCATCAGTATTTAAGCTAAACCAAGATGAAATAACTGCAGAAGAGCTAGAAATTAATGTCGCACTTCCGCCATCGCCAAAAAGAGGTGCCAGCGATCTATCCCTTGGGTTAACGATTCGGCTGATCGTGTCTCCAGCTAACAATAATACATTCTTACAACCACCAGTGGCTACCATCATATGGGCTAACCACAATCCATACACATATCCAGAACAACCTAAATTAACGTCTAAAGCCGAGCAATCTGTGGACAAGCCCAAGCGCCCGTGAATAACCGCTGCATTGCAGGGCTGCGGGTAGTCCGCATTTTGTGTCACACATACAAGCGAATCAATAGCAGTAACATCTATATCTAATCTTTTTAATAAATGATCGGCAGCGTTGTAGCATAGGTCTGCTGCAGTTGTTTGACCATCCACGACACGTCGCTTATTTAAACCTATCGTCTTTTTTAGCCGATCGATTTGCTTGTGATTTCCACCAAATGAACCAACTTCATCATCAATACATTTCTCGATAGTTGGTACGCAGGTTACTATGCCTCGGATTTCGACTTGGTTAAATGTACATTTTGACATAACATTAAGATGCCTTGCAATGAAACGGAGTGAAGCTCATTTTTTTACCTTATTAATAGTAACTAGTTAAGAAACAAAATAATTGCGCACACTGAAAAGCTCGACTTACATGTAATTATTACAGAGATAGTACATTTAACAATTCTCAAAAAACAGCCTGAAGAAAGGAATCACCTTGGACTTAAAAGAAATCAAACAAGTTATTGATCTTATGAAGCGTGCCGAACTCACCGAGTTCGATCTCGAAAAAGACGACTTTAAACTTCACTTGAGCCGCTTAGCTAAAGATATAGCTCCTCAAATCATACAAGCCGCACCGATAAGCGCAACACCCGCAGCAGTTGCTGGATCTGCGGCAGTTGCCTCTAGCGATGCTACTAATGCAGCCGCAAACCAACCTGTTGAAGAAAAAGGCATAGAACTAATTAAGTCGCCAATGGTGGGAACTTTTTACAGCGCACCTTCTCCTGACAGTCCAGCATTTGCTACAATCGGCAGCAAAGTATCCGCAGATACAGTTGTGTGCATCATTGAAGCGATGAAGGTTATGAATGAGATTCAGTCTGAGATAAGCGGCAGTATAACAGAAATGCTAGTTGAAAATGGGGATGCTATTGAATTTGGGCAGCCGCTATTTAAAGTAAAGACTACTTAATTTGATCCCATTTCTTGATGATACAAAAGCTTCTTATCGCCAATCGTGGCGAGATCGCCCTACGAATTGTTCGAGCCTGCAATGAGCTTGGTATAAAAACTTTAGCAGTTTATTCCGAAGCAGATGAACAGTCGCTTCATGTACAGCTTGCAGATGAGGCGATATGTATTGGCTTAGCCGCCAGTAATCAAAGCTACTTAAAGGGCGACCGCATCATTGCCGCAGCTGAAATAGCTGATGTGGATGCAATACACCCAGGCTATGGGTTTTTAGCTGAAAATGCGGAATTTGCGGAGCAATGCGAACAGTGTCAGATAAAATTTGTTGGACCTAGTTCCAATGCCATCATCAATTTTGGCGATAAGGCCAAAGCCCGCGAAATGGCGATCAAAGCAAAAGTACCGGTTATTCCAGGTAGCGAAGGTACTGTTGACGATGAAATTGCCGCTCTTAAAGTCGCAGAGAAGATTGGCTTCCCCGTCATAATTAAAGCGGTCGCAGGCGGAGGGGGCAAGGGCATGCGGACTGCGCACAATTCAGTTGCTTTTAAAAAAGAGTACAACAGTGCACGCAATGAGGCAGAAGCAGCATTTGGTAATGGCGAAGTATATATAGAAAAGTTTTTAGATGGCCCTAGACACATTGAAATCCAGGTTCTTGGCGACCAGATGGGCAATGTGATTCATTTAGGTGAGCGTGATTGCTCCGTGCAGCGACGCCACCAAAAAGTTGTAGAAGAAGCCCCATCGCCTTTCATAAGTGATGAAACTCGAAAAAAGATGGGTAAAGATGCGGTCAAATTGGCAAAGTCGGTTAACTACGAAGGCGCAGGTACTGTAGAATTTCTTATGGATGAAGAGCAAAATTACTACTTCATAGAAATGAATACTCGCATCCAAGTAGAGCATGGAGTCACCGAAGAGGTCACCGGCGTAGACCTAGTCAAAGAACAGTTACTAATCGCGAGCGGTAGAAAGCTAAGTTATGAGCAAAAAGACATCAAATTCTTAAGACATGCAATCGAGTGCCGTGTGTGTGCAGAAGACCCCGGGCGAAACTTTGCCCCCTGCCCCGGAGAAGTCGACCTATACTATGCACCAGGTGGACATGGAGTGCGAATCGATTCACATGTTTATGGCGGATACACGATTCCACCTTATTATGATAGCATGATTGCCAAGGTAATTACATACGGCCGCGATAGAGAGCTTGCGCTAGACCGAATGGATCGTGCGCTTGGAGAGTATATTATTCGTGGTATTAAAACGAATATTGCTTTCGCACGTGCGATCATCCGCGACCCTCATTTTCGCGAAGGCAAAGCAACGACTAAATATGTAGAAGAATTTTTTGAACGGGTCCCTAAGGATCTTTACACCTAGTACGATAAGTGATACACAAAATTAATTATGAGTAAGGCAACGAATCCCTCCACAGAATCTAGCATTCCAACTGTTTCCGAGGATAGTAATTCTCTCGGTGACATTCGCATCAATCATAGTGTCGTAGCTAATATCGTACGACTAGCAGCACTTGAAGTTTCAGGCGTAGTCGCAGTAGGCGGTAGTTTTGTCGATGGGATCGCTGAAATATTTTCTAAAAAAGGCGGCGATGAGCGTGGCGTACGAGTCGATGAAGACGAAGTTGGCGATTATATGATCGAAGTTCGAGTCATCCTACGCTTTGGCGTAGAGTTGGCCGCAGTAGCAAGTCAAATTCAACAACGTATTGCTGAGCAGGTTGAAAAAATGACCAGTAAAAATGTCGCTCGAGTCAATGTCATTATAGACGGGGTACGTACGCAAGAAGAAGAAGAAAAGAGCGCAGACGATTGGGAAAATCACCCACACACCGACTAAACCCATTATTTAGTGAGTGAAATATGGATAGAGTTACTCAAACTATGCGGTGATAACCTGCAGTTTTGTGTAATAGGTCTCGGGATTTTCGTACTTCTAGTAATCACTTTTATAAAACGGCAACCCAATCAAGTCGTGGCTTTCACAACAGAAAGTGGGAGCGTTACTGTCAGTCGTACTGCGATAGTTGAATTAGTTCAGAGCTCCTGCGCACAAATAGAGGCGGTTTCGAAACCGCGAGTTACAATAAAAGTTAAAGGACACACCGCACATTTTAAAGTACAAATCAAGCTAGCTAGTGGTGGCAAGCTAAGAGATGTCGAACACGCACTCCAGAATCACCTACGCAAATCTCTTAGTGATAATTTAGGCATCGAGCATTTAGGCAAAATTGATATAGTAGCAACAGGCTTCAAGGGTGACTTTATTATAGATAATACGGCGCCTAGTTTAGGGCAACCCGACTACGAATCACTTCATTCTGACAGCAGTTATGATTCATATGAAGAAGATGGGACTGGTGATAGCAACAATACGCGTTTGCTCTAATTTAGTTATCGCAAGTAATTGGAAAGTCTCCGGGGGAGCCCAAACAGTCGATATTTTAGCTGCGCGTGCTTTGGCTATAGTGAGCATAAGCGTAATTGGATTCCTCATAACTGTTTTGGTTGCTTGTAGTCCAGCAACCCTCGATAACCATTCTCTGGATGATTTTGCCGCTGCATTTCGTACGGCTAACCAAGCTAAAAATCTTAACCCAATGTTACAACTATATGCCACCAGTGGGGCGGATAAAGAACAACTAACTGCTCTAAAGGGTGCCTTGGAGTATGAACTTGGACTACCCATAGAATCTATTCAGTTCCATAAATATACTAACGATGCCGATGCGCAAATAGACTACACCTACCAAGGCGTGCACTATGGCCCAAGCTTACCACCAAAATTATTGATGCAAGTCCAGTATAGTACGAGCGATCGATTCATGAGTCGTTTTACGCTCGGCCAAACAGAAGCCGGCAGTTGGCGCATTATTTGCGCAAGGCCGACACCACCAACTATACATACAAAGAATCCCTAATCGCTTGGAATAATATCAGCTAAGGAAACATAAAATTCGTTAGTGTTAAGGCATTCGCCGTGTTGACAACGCTTTAAATTATCACCACTTAAACTGTATGAAAATAATAGCATACTTAAAACCAACTTGCGGCTGGAGCATGGGTGTTCGCGCGATTATGAATAAATACGACCTAGCTTATGAAGATCGCGACATTATTAATGATCGCAACCAATATGCAGAGATGGTAGAAAAATCAGGACAATCGCTATCGCCCTGTGTTGAAATCAATGGTCACTTACTCGCAGATGTGAGTGGAGAAGAAGTTGAAAACTGGATGCTCAGCCAAGGGCTAATACAAGCAAATCAGAGAGCTGCAGATGTACCAACTAACGCTCCTTGCACCGATGAAGAGCACGAAGCAATGCGCTCGAAAACAATTCGTTTCTTCTAACTTTGCAGCGAGCGAAAGTTCGATTAAATAATCAAAGTAGCTACTATTTGGCCTGTAAGTCATAAATAGATACATTTTAGGTCCGATTAATACCTTTGTAACTGCATTCGATGCGGTAATTTTCTAGACAGGCACGATTCTCCTACTAAATTCAAAGTTCTTTTTGATTTTTTGACATCTGGCATTTATTGCTTCTGTTGTCTATAATTCGTTACTTGTTATGCAATGTATTCGAAAAATTCAAAACAGTAACCATGCAACACACACACAGACATCCCAAGGCGCAAGGTCTCTACGACCCACAAAATGAGCACGAAAATTGCGGCATTGGACTCATTGTAGATATGAAAGGACGCAAGTCCCATGATATCGTACAAGGAGCGCTCGAAATCTGTGTAAACCTCGATCACCGTGGAGGCTGTGGATGCGACCCTATTACGGGTGATGGTGCTGGCATTTTTATACAACTGCCCCACAACTTTTATGTAGCAGTCACCAAAAAAGACTCTGGCTTTGAAGTTCCCGATGAGGGTGATTACGGCGTCGGCTTTGTATTCTTATCTCAAAACAAAGTAGAGCGAACCAATGAAGAGACTATTATTGAAGAAATTATCACTGAGACGGGATTCGAACTAATTGGCTGGCGTGATGTTCCTGTAAAGAGTGAAATATTAGGAAAAGCCTCGAAGGCATGTGAACCGGTCATGCGCCAATTCTTTGTATCAAGAGGCGAAACTTGTCAGCGTGGCCTCGCATTTGAACGCAAGCTTTACCTAATTCGTCGCATGGCGACACACCGCATTCGCTATAGCGGGGAAGATGAAGATTCACTTTTTTATATCAGCTCGCTGTCCAGTCGTACGATGACCTATAAGGGCATGCTGACTACAGAACAATTAGGGGATTATTTTCCTGACCTTGGTCATGCATCCATGGACTCTGCTCTCGCGCTAACGCACTCGCGGTTCTCGACCAACACTTTCCCTAGTTGGCCACGAGCACAGCCATTTCGCTATCTTTGCCATAATGGCGAAATTAATACTGTACGTGGCAATGAAAATTGGCTCTACGCGCGACAAATGCAACTTGCAAGCGAAGTATTTGGTGAGGACCTAAAAAAGTTGCTACCCATCATAAGAGAGGATGGCTCGGACTCACAAAAATTTGATAATTGCTTAGAATTCTTAGTACTATCTGGGCGTAGCCTAGCTCATGCGATGATGATGATGGTTCCTGAGCCATGGGAGCGCCATAAAAACATGCCACAATACAAACGTGATTTTTATGAATTCCATGCTTGCATGATGGAACCGTGGGATGGCCCTGCATCGATGGCCATGTCGGATGGCGTTCAGGTCGGTGCGACACTTGATCGTAATGGTCTGCGCCCTTCTCGTTATTATGTTACAGCCGATGATCGTGTAATATTAGCCTCCGAAGTTGGTGTTCTCGAAGGAATTGAGCCAGCTAATGTGGTAAAGAAGGGCCGCTTAGAGCCGGGACGTATGTTCTTAATCGATATGAAAGAAGGAAGAATTGTTGGTGATGCAGAACTCAAAGAGCAAATCGCTTCCGAGCACCCATACGGAGAATGGCTACAGCAAAAATTAATCAAGTCTGAAGACTTGCCCCGGTCACAAGCAGAACCTTCCGATGATTTCGATTCTATCGAAATTCGCCAAAAAGCTTTCGGTTATACCTTTGAAGACATGCGCTTTATAATTGGACCAAGTGCCGAGGCCGGCAAACAACCGCTTGGCTCCATGGGTAACGATGCCCCACTTGCTGTTCTATCGGATCAATCACAACTACTTTACAATTACTTCAAGCAGCTCTTTGCGCAGGTAACCAATCCTCCTATTGATCCGATCAGGGAAGAACTCGTGACTGCTAGCATTTCTTTCATTGGGTCTGAGGGTGACCTCACCCGCCCAGGCCCCAACAGTTGTCAATTGATTAAATTTGAGAGTCCATTGATTGACAATCAGCAACTCGCGCAATTGCGAAGTATCGATATTGATGGATTTAAGGCAACTCGATTGCCGATAACTTTTGAATCTGCAGTTGGTGGACTTGCCGAAGGGCACAACAACGTCCCTGAGCCATCTATCAGCGGAAAGGGTCTTGAATCTGCATTGAGCAAACTCTTTGAAAATGCAGATTCTGCTATTCGTGACGGTAAAAATATTCTAATTCTATCCGACCGTAAAGTTGACTTAAAGAAAGCTCCAATTCCGGCTTTGATAGCAGTTTCCGGCCTACACCACCATTTGGTTCGTCAGGGTACTCGCACAAAAGTTTCCATCGTCCTCGAATCAGGAGAGCCAAGAGAAGTCCAGCACTTCGCCCTTTTACTTGGCTATGGCGTTAATGCGATTAATCCATACCTTGCGCTTGAAACAGTTCGCCATCTAGTAGACCGCGGGGACATCAACCAAGCTGCTGAAAAAGCATGTGCTAATTTCCTAAAAGCGAATTTAAATGGAGTGATTAAAACAATGTCAAAAATGGGCATTTCGACTGTGGCATCTTACCGAGGTGCACAGATTTTTGAGGCCATTGGTTTAAATCAAGCGGTTATAGACAGATACTTTACAAAGACTGCCTCACGCATTGAGGGAATTGGCCTAAATACAATCGCTAAAGAAACTTTATCTCGTCATCAAAAGGCTTATGCGCCACGTGATGATGAGCGTGATGCTGCACTAGATACTGGTGGCATCTACCAGTGGAGGGCAAACGGTGAGCGACATTTGTTCAATCCTGTGACAATTCACAAATTACAGATGGCTACTCGTTTCGGAGACTATGCTGTTTTTAAGGAGTACTCCGATGCGATCAATGATCAGTCTAAAGAAATGTTTACGCTACGTGGTTTAATGGATTTTAAATTTGACGAGTCACAAGCCATACCGATCGAAGAGGTGGAACCGATTGAAACGATTATGAAGCGCTTCAAGACTGGCGCCATGTCCTATGGCTCGATTTCAAAAGAAGCACATGAAGCAATTGCTATTGCAATGAACAGGGTCGGCGGAAAATCGAACACTGGCGAGGGCGGCGAAGAAAGTGCTCGCTTCAAACCCGACGCCAACGGTGACTCCCGTCGATCAGCAATAAAACAAGTTGCATCGGGACGCTTCGGAGTAACTAGCTACTACTTAGTAAATTCTGACGAGATACAAATTAAGATTGTTCAAGGCGCTAAACCAGGAGAAGGGGGAGAACTACCAGGACACAAAGTACTGCCGCAGATCGCAAAGACCAGAGGCACGACTCCTGGAGTAGGATTAATTTCTCCACCTCCACATCACGACATCTACTCTATCGAAGATTTAGCAGAACTTATTCACGATCTTAAAAACTCAAACGTAAAGGCACGGGTCAATGTAAAGCTAGTCTCTGAAGTAGGTGTGGGAACAATTGCTGCAGGCGTCGCTAAAGCGAAGGCAGACGTTATTCTTGTTTCTGGTTATGATGGCGGTACTGGCGCATCACCTCGCTCCTCTATTCAACATGCAGGAGCGCCTTGGGAACTAGGCCTTGCAGAAACAAATCAAACTTTATTACTCAATGATCTCCGCTCTCGCGTCGTCGTTGAAACTGATGGGCAATTAAAGACTGGACGTGATGTAGCTATCGCCTGCTTACTTGGAGCGGAAGAATTTGGTTTTGCAACTACTGCCCTAGTGACTCTTGGCTGCCTCATGATGCGTGTTTGTCATAAAAACACCTGCCCTGTAGGGGTTGCGACTCAAGATCCAAAATTGCGCGAAAAATTTAATGGAGACGCTTCTGCTGTTGAAAACTTCATGAAGTATATCGCCGAGGAGATCCGCGAGATTATGGCGCGTTTAGGCTACCGCTCTATAAATGAAATGGTAGGCCAAGTGCAGCGCTTAGAAATGCGCCATGCTATTGATCACTGGAAAGCAAAAGGATTGGACTACAGTAAGATCTTACACAAACCCGACATGGGCCCAGAAGTGGGAACTTATTGCCAAATGTCGCAAGATCACATGCTAGAGAAGTCTCTCGATATGCGCGAGATTCTTCAGCAAGCACAACCTGCAATTGCTGAGGGTAAAGCAGTTGAAATCAACTTACCCATCGTTAACACAGATCGTGTCGTTGGAACAATTACTGGAGCTGAAATATCTAGAAGGTATGATGCAGAAGGGCTACCAGAGGATACTGTCAAAATAAACCTTACTGGATCTGCTGGGCAATCGCTTGGCGCATTTTGCCCGAAAGGAATGACTTTCACAGTCACAGGCGACACTAACGACTATCTAGGTAAAGGCTTATCTGGAGCTAAGATTGTCGTTCGCCCCTCAGAGGACTCTCCATTTATAGCTCACGAGAATATAATAACTGGTAATGTATGTTTCTATGGAGCGACCCAAGGCGAAGCCTACATTGCAGGCATGGCAGGAGAGCGCTTCTGTGTGCGTAACTCTGGCGTCGAGGCTGTTGTCGAAGGACTCGGTGATCATGCCCTTGAGTACATGACTGGTGGCATGGTCCTCAACTTAGGCTCTACGGGGCGTAACCTCGGAGCGGGAATGTCGGGTGGAGTGGCATACGTTTTCGACGAAGTAGGCGATTTTGCACAAAATAGCCTGAATCCAGACATGGTGAATGTTTACCAGCTAATTGAATGTGGTGATGATGAAATCCAAAAAGTCCAAGCAAAGATAGAAAAACATGTTTCCTTGACTGGATCCAAACGCGGTAAAGCAATCCTTGCGAATTGGCCTGCAATTGCTGAAAAATTCTTAAAGATTATGCCGCAGGACTACGAGCGAGTCTTACAAGCACAAGCGCGCGCTGAAGAGCGCGGACTCAAGGGTGACGATGCCATTCTTGCTGCATTTGAAGAAAATGTGAAGGCTGGTCACTAGGCTATTGAGCCATCATAACTTTAAACAAGAAACTTTTACACTATGGGCAAAGCAACTGGATTTATGGAAATTGAGCGCAAAACGATCGCCAATCGTGATCCGCTCAAGCGCTTAAAAGACTGGAATGAGATTCATAAGGAATTTGATCCAGAAGCTGTGCAAAGCCAGGGTGCTCGCTGCATGGACTGTGGCACTCCGTATTGCCACACAGGGATGACTTTAGCCAATATGGCGAGTGGTTGTCCGATTAATAATTTAATTCCAGAATTTAATGATTTAGTCTACCGTGGCAAATGGCACGATGCCTATACACGGCTTTCAAAAACAAATAATTTCCCTGAATTTACTGGTCGAGTCTGCCCCGCTCCTTGCGAAGGCTCTTGTGTGTTAGGCGTAATCGAACCACCGGTGACCATAAAGAATATCGAATGTTCGATTATCGATAAAGCATGGGATGAGGGTTGGGTCACGCCAGAGCCGCCAAAAGAGCGTACCGGCAAGAGTGTCGCCGTTGTTGGATCCGGTCCTGCTGGGCTCGCGGCTGCCGACCAGCTTAATAAGGCTGGGCATCTTGTCACCATTTACGAACGAGCCGATCGTCCTGGTGGTCTCCTCATGTATGGTATTCCAAATATGAAGCTCGAAAAAGACACGGTTACACGTCGTACCGAGCTCATGGAAGCCGAAGGCATCACTATCCAATGTGGCGTAGAAATAGGTAAAGATATTAGCGCGAAAAAGTTGCTCAATGACTTTGATGCTGTTGTCCTTGCGTGTGGGGCCACTAAGCCACGTGACCTGCCCATAGAAGGCCGTGAGCTCAACAATATACGCTATGCTATGGAGTTTTTAGGGCCTAATACAAAGGAACTATGGGACATCAAAGATGGTAAAGCTGAGCAATTCAGTGAACTAGCTAAGGACAAAAATGTCGTTATCATTGGTGGTGGTGATACTGGAACCGATTGCGTAGGCACTTCTTTGCGTCATGGATGCAAGAGTGTTTGCCAACTCGAAATCATGCCCAAACCTCCAACCGAGCGTGCTGCGAACAACCCATGGCCCGAATGGCCGAAGACTTATAAGATGGACTATGGCCAAGAAGAAGCTGCTGCAATTCAAGGTGAGGATCCGCGCCAATATTTAGTCAGTTCGAGTAAATTTGAAGGAGACGAAGACGGCAATGTGAAGGCTGTGCACATTCACGATATAGAATGGGTCAGTGACAACGGTCGCTTTATGCCCAAAAAAGTGGAAGGTTCAGAGCGTGTTATTTCTGCTGATTTAGTGCTTCTTGCCATGGGCTTTCTAGGGCCTGAAGCAACTATTGTTGAAGAACTAGGCCTTGAGCAAGATGCGCGCTCCAACATCAAAGCACAATACGGGGAATTTCGTACCAGCGTGGACAAAGTATTCGCTGCAGGTGATGTGCGTCGCGGACAATCCTTGATCGTTTGGGCGATCAATGAAGGTCGTGCAGTCGCTCGCGAATGTGATACCTTCCTTATGGGTAGCACCAAGCTTCCTTAAGAAGATCACCATATATTTCAAAACACAAGAAGCGTAATAAGATCAATAATCTTAACCTAAAAGTCACACGTTTAAGATTGTCTAGCCAGTTGAGTGAAGTTAACTTCTGATATGTGAATTATCACTTAGTAAGTGAAACATTTTATCCTGAAACTAACGGTGTATCAATGACACTCCACCGACTGCTCCTCGGTCTCCAGAAAAAAGATTTTGAAACAACCATTATTCGCCCAAGGCAAAAAAGTGAGCAGGCGAACCAATTTACTTACAAAGAACATTTAGTTACTGGCATACCCATACCGTATTACCCAGAACTTAGGTTTGGTTTAACCACCACCAATCACCTCAAAAAGATCTGGGGAGATGAGCGTCCCACTGTTGTTCATATTGCAACTGAAGGTCCGCTCGGTTTATGTGCCTTACGTGCGGCCAAAGCTTTGGAAATCCCTGTCATTTCAAGCTTTCATACTAATTTTCATCAGTACGGAAAATATTATAAGCTTCCTTTTCTAATAAAAGCCGCCTTTGCCTACCTTCGATACTTTCATAATCGCACCCGAGCAACCTACGCTCCCTCGAATGATCTTATCGAAAATCTCAAAGCTGCAGGATTCAAAAATTTGCGAAAATTAGAACGCGGGGTGGACGCTCAACTCTTTAATCCAAGTAAACGATCAACCGACTTAAGATTATCTTGGGGGGCAAATAAAGAAACTCCGGTGTTTGCCTACGTAGGAAGAATCGCCTCCGAAAAAAATATCCCCTTCGCGCTTAAATGCTTTCAAGAAATTAAAAAACAATTACCGGAAGCAATCATGGTAGTTGTTGGAGATGGACCACTGCGCAAGGAGCTTGAAAAAAAATATCCTAAAGTCATTTTTTGTGGTCTGCAAAAAGGTGAACTACTCGCTCAACACTACGCCAGTTCCGATGTGTTTATATTTCCGAGTATCACTGAAACCTTTGGAAACGTTGTCACTGAAGCAATGGCAAGCGGCTTGATCGTCGCCGCTTATAATTATGCAGCGGGCAAACTATTAATTGAAGATGGTATCAACGGAACCGTTGCATCGTTTGATAACGAGGAGCATTACCTCGCAAACTTAATACAATTAATCAGTAAGCGTGCAATGTGGCCTATCATGCGAGAGAGATCCCGAGCATGCATCGAGGATGTAAGCTGGGAATCGATTACAAATAATTACATTGCAAGCTTGAGAAAGGATTTATCGTGGTAATGGGCACAGACAAATTTCCGGTGAAGGCTAAGGGAATTGAGCGTGTTTTTAAAGCCTTCTTAAATTCCATCAATGGTTTACGAGCAGCGCTTCGTCACGAACAAGCGTTTCAGCAAGAAGTAGTCCTTGGATTACTGTGCATAATTGCCATTCCATTCCTACAGACTTCAGCTCTTGAATCTGCAATACTTATCTTTGCCGTAGTTTTGGTTTGGGCTACCGAACTCCTAAATTCAGGTCTTGAGTGGACTATTGATTATATTTCAGAAGAACAACATCCCTATGCAAAAATAGCTAAAGATATGGGAAGCGCAGCGGTCTTGATTTCACTGATAGGAGCCGTAGCAATTTGGCTTGTCATACTAACTCCTTATCTAAATTAACAAACTTATGGCTAAGAAACTTGAATGCAAAACGTTGATTCTCTCCGATTTACATCTCGGTACGCGCGACTGCAGAATCGCAGAGGTAAACCATTTTATCTCTAACATTAAGTGTGATAAACTCATTCTAAATGGTGATATCATCGATGGGTGGAGCTTATCGCGCAAAGGCGGGTGGACAAAGGAGCATACCTATTTCATCCGTCGAGTCCTGAAGCTAGCAGAAAAGAAAGATACTGAAGTTATTTATCTTGCTGGTAACCATGATGATATGATCCGTAATTTTCTTCCCGTATTTTTTGATAAGTTCAGCATTCAAGAGCAGCATGTGCACACAACACCAAAGGGGAATTATCTGTGCCTTCATGGTGATGTCTTTGATGCGATTAGCACACACAGCAAATTTATTGCAGTAATTGGGGATATCGGGTATCAAAATCTGCTCCGCTTGAATCGTATCTACGCAAAATACCGACAGTGGCGCGGCAAAAAGTATTTCTCTTTGAGTAAAGCGATTAAGTCTAAAGTTAAGCGAGCAGTGAATCACTTAAGTAAATTTGAAAGCCATCTTAAAAAGATTGCAGAACAACACAACTGCGTGGGAGTGATCTGTGGTCACATTCATACGCCAGAAAATAAAAAAGTTGATGCTATCCATTATTTAAACTCTGGCGATTGGGTAGAATCTTTGTCCGCAATTGTAGAGGACTTTGATGGGAATTTTAAAATTATTGAATACAGTGACTTTTCTAAAATACATCCACCTGAAATAAAGGAAGGTATAAAAACAAATAAGAAAGACCTATTCGCGTGAAAGTTCTCTTAATCTCTCAAGGCTCAACGGGAGACATCTATCCCTTAATTGCCTTGGGTAAAGCACTCCAAAATGCGGGGCACTCAGTTGCTTACGCTACAGCACCTCTATACAAAAAGGAAATAGAAAAGGCAGGTATTCAATATCAGCACACCCCTCCTAATTGGGAAAAGCCAGTGTTTGTTGATTGCATGCGTACGCTAGACCGGCAACCGAACCCAATTGCCTTACTTAAACAAATTTATCGCAGTGGACTCTCCTTTATGGGAGAACTCATTGATACGATTGAAGACTTAATTCAGGAGTGCGATTTAGTCGTCTGTTCCTATATTTTCCCGCATTTTAAAGTACTGTGCGATCGGTATAAAGTACCCTTTGCTACCATCACTTTTTGTCACAG
>TARA_Y200000002_G_scaffold88217_1_pt1 | contig 36686 bp, 26 predicted proteins | sample TARA_Y200000002 | Tara Oceans TARA_Y200000002 (sample SAMEA2619388) | marine metagenome | biome: marine biome (ENVO:00000447); feature: surface water layer (ENVO:00002042); material: "saline water (ENVO:00002010), including plankton (ENVO:xxxxxxxx)" | depth 5 m | reverse complement strand
GAGCCAACCAACCTTGAGGCTCGGTTATTAAAGGCACTTATTTTACGGGCACTTGATCGCAAAAAAGAGGCGCTCAGAATGGTTCGATCTGTCGTCGCTGAAGCCGAAGCCAAAAGCCGCGAATCTGACAGTGCAAGTGAATTGCTGAGTCTCTTATTACTGGAAGATGACAGTAAAAATCTAGTAGAGCATTCGGAAGAAATTCCTAGTAGAGCGCCCACAAGGACTCATAGTAACATTCAAAATATTGACCTTCAAGCAGTCGAAAAAGCGTTGGCTTCCATGGATGCAATTCTAGCAGAGCATCCCGCGCCATTGAAGACTGGAGATTTAAGCGGGCTTGAAAGAAAACAAGGCGAACAACGTCTAGCCTTAGAATTATTAAGAGCGCGCTTACTAAGCCAAACCGGTAAAATAGACGCGTCGATTACTACGTTGAAGAATTTGCAGAGGCGGTACCCTAACAACCCAGAAGTGCTTCTACTACTCGCTTCGCTTTATACGATTGAAAATAAATGGGAGCCACTAGAAACGCTAATTAATCCAATCGCGCGTCATCCAGAATTATCCGATATTGGACTATACTTAAGTGGAAGAGTAGCGCTCGGACAGAACCGTGTGGGACGAGCTCGAGCACAGTTTGAAGCGGCACTTGAGAAACGTAGCACCAAAAAAAGTCATTTAATACCCTCTTTGTATTTCTACAGGGGAGTATGCCTCAGTCGATTAAACCGTCACAGTGAAGCTAAAGAAGAAATAGTAAATGCGCTAAAGGCAGGCTTCACGCCGTTATCGCCTCGAGAGGCCGAGCTTATGTGCAAAACAATGCTACTAGTAGGACTTTATGATCCTGCGATTCCAATACTAGAAACCCTCACAATAAAAGGTATTCAAGCAACGCCTGAAGTGTGGTCTATGTTAGGCCGTGCTCAAAGCCATTGTGGAGAATTAAAACGCGCGATAAGTGCCTATAATGAGTCTCTTAGAATTAAATCGAAGCAACCCGAGGTTCTCGCATTGCGAGCTGGATGCTTCAGACAGATAGGTGACCTAAATGGAGCGATTAAAGATTATACCGAAGCACTTAGCCTCACTCCCAAAAATCAGGCACTATACTACCCTCTCGCGCTCAGTTATATGCAGTTAGGCAACCTAATCGATGCTCGTAAAAAAATGGAGCTAGCTAGCAAATATGCACCACAGCGTAGCGATCTAACTTTATGGCTAGCCATGCTACACTATATGCTCAGTGATTTAACAAATGCTCGAGTAGCACTGAATGCTTATTTTGATAATTGCGACAATCAACCCGCAGTTAGCGCTCACTATTTAAACTACTGCCTGCAGCTTACAACGAGTCCAAGTCAAGCACTTGAAATACTCGAACCACATGCCAAAGCATCATTAGAAATTGGATATTTTTATGCTTACTGCATCAGAAACATAAATACCAAAGACCTTCTATATAAGGCTACGAATACAGCTAATGAAGCACTTGCATCTGCCCAACTATGTGCGACTCTTTTTTGGATGGCTCAGCATGATAGTAATACAGGGCAAGCCGATCGTGCTTGGGACTTTCTTAATTTAGCATTGGAGACTGAAGCATTTGACCAGCCAGAATATCAATTTGCAGTCTGGCAGCTGGCAAATTGGTAAACGAGACGATTAATTGCCTAGCTAAATAGCCGAGGTCTATAAAAAAAAGGGGCAAACTTTATCCTTGATCCAATCTTAAGGCTAGACATTGTACACGATTCTTAGCGTTAGAGCGCGTCCTGTGAAGGACCCGTTCCACGGCTTCCTACCACTTGGTAGGTCCAGCGGTCAAGACGGCTCAGTGGCGGTCTCGACGATTTCGGCAATTCGAAATCCACAAGCCTTGAAACCAAAATCCTAATATGTCAGAAGATACAACTATTGATAAAGCAGCGATCATTAAAGAATTCGGTGAAAATGAAAATGACACTGGTTCCTGCGAAGTTCAGATCGCACTCCTAACGGCTCGAGTAAAGCATCTTACCGAGCATTTACGCGATAACCGAAAAGACTTTCACTCTCGTCGTGGCTTAATTGCTATGACAGCGCGTCGTCGTAAGCTCCTCGATTATTTGAAGCGTACAGACTTCAATCGATACACTGCAATTTTAGAAAAACTGCAGCTTCGCCGATAATTTTTAGTGTTAATGCCCGACCCCATTAAACAGGGATCTGTCATTATGCTTTGTAACTATTCAATAATTTAGCGTCCTACTTAAGGCCAAAATCATTGAGCCATTATTACTGCAACAAGCTCGCATTATGAGCTGGCGGCGTTTGAAGGTCCAATCCCTGATCTGTCGTGAACGAAAAAGATAAACAAAAAATAGAATGAAACAAAAATATAACGTCCCTGTAGAAGGGCTCGGTATCGAGCTCTCAAGTGGTACCCTAGCTGGCCTCGCAAGTGGTGCTGTCACCATACGCCAAGGCGAAACCGAACTCTTCGTTTCCGCAACAGCAGCCTCCGCGCTGCGCCCTGGTCAAGATTTCTTCCCCCTCACTGTCGATTACCGAGAAAAATTCTCTGCTGGTGGTAAATTCCCAGGAGGATATTTCAAGCGCGAAGGCAAACCATCGGAGAAGGAAATCCTCACCTCGCGGCTTTGCGATAGACCACTACGACCACTCTTTCCTAAAGGCTTCATGAATGAAGTACAGGTCATTGGTCTTCTCTTAGCGACCGATCAGAAACACGAACCGGACGTTTTAATGGTCAACGCTGCATCCGCAGCTACTCTAATTTCTGACATTCCGTGGAATGGACCCGTCGGCTGCGTACGTGTTGGTCAAATTGATGGTGAATTCGTCACTAATCCAACTCACGATGAGATGCTAGACTCCGACCTCGATCTTATTTATGTCGGTTCTGAAAGCGAAATGCTAATGATCGAAGGCTCTGCCGAGTTCATTTCGGATGAACGATTCTATGAAGCTCTGGAATATGGGCAGCAAGCAATACAACCTTTAATCGCTGCACAAAAAGAGCTCGCTAAACTCGCAGGCAAAGAAAAGAAAGACTTCTCACTAGTGCTTACTCCAGCAGAAGTCACAGAGTTTTGTGAGCAAAATGCAGCGGAAAAAGTTAAAGTGGCACTGGGCCATGATAGTTATACCGAGCGCAAACTTGCGATTGAAGTTATTTCGAAAGAAACAACTGCAGCTCTAGAAGAAAAGCTAGGGACTGAAAAAGTTGATGGTAATGATGTGGCACGTGCGTTTGATGAGATCCAAGAGAAGTTATATCGCCAAAACATCCTTGATACAGGCCGACGTGTCGACGGACGGGGCGCAAGCGATTTGCGTTCAATATCCTGCGATACAGGAGTGCTCCCAAGGGTTCACGGATCAGCAGTATTTAATCGCGGAGAAACCCAAGCTTTAGTCATTTCAACTCTTGGAACTAGTCGAGACACTCAAGACATCGACGGCTTGACTGGTGGTGCGACGAGTAAATCCTTCATCTTGCATTACAACTTCCCTCCATTTTCGACTGGAGAAGCTGGTCGTTTTGGATTCACAGGACGACGTGAGATCGGTCATGGTGCACTAGCTGAACGCTCCTTACTACCAATTCTTCCGCCAGAGGACGAATTCCCTTACGCGATCCGCGTTGTATCTGAGGTCATGAGTTCAAATGGCTCCACATCCATGGCATCCATCTGCGGTGGATGTCTATCACTTATGGATGCTGGTGTACCTATCACTGCACCGTGCGCGGGTATCTCAACAGGACTTGTTACTGAGAAAGATGCGGATGGAAAAATTACAAAGCATGTAATTCTTACAGACATTCTAGGTGCTGAAGATCACTTCGGTGATATGGACTTCAAAATAGCCGGAACCCCTGAAGGAATAACTGGATTTCAGCTTGATCTAAAGATCACAGGTCTACCATTCGATATTACATTAGAAGCGATTAAACAAAACCGTGAAGCACGTATGAAGATCATAGCGATTATGGCAGAACATATGCCAGAATCACGACAAGATCTCCGTGAGCACGCTCCTCGTATTCACACTATAAAAATTGATCCTGAAAAAATCGGTGCTCTCATTGGGCCCGGTGGAAAAAACATTCGACGCATAACTGAAGTTTCAGGAGCACAAGTTGACATAGATGACGACAATAGTGGACGCGTCTTAATCTTCGCTACCGACAAAGAATCGATGGACCGAGCAATTCAAGAGGTAGACGCCTGTACTGCAGAAATTGAGGTAGGTAAAACCTATCGCGGCATTGTACGCGGAGTTAAAGACTTCGGCGCCTTTGTTGAATGCTTGCCAGGGAAAGAAGGCCTCGTACATATATCCGAGCTTGCTGACTTCAGGGTCAACAAAACAGATGACATCTGTAAGCTTGGAGACGAAATGGTCGTCAAATGCATTGGCTTAGAAAAAGGTAAAGTACGCCTTTCCAGGAAGGCGGCTCTTGAAGATGCCAAAGATGCTGCTGAAGATGCAGAACCTGATTCCGAGCAAGTAGAACCAAGCGCTGAATAAAGCTCTTATTATATATCGTATTGAAATCAGCGGTCGCTATTAGGCGACCGCTTTTTTGTGCTGTAATCGCGACTTGCTACTAACACCATACTTGTTTGCATACAACTATGCTTATTAGCTTAATTGGATACTGTACTTTGATTGCTGTAGCATGGCTTTGCTCATGCGCTCGGAGTAAAATCCGCTGGCGTACGATTGCTGGTGCAGTTGCTATTCAATTTGGATTTGGAGCACTTGTACTTTATGTTCCCGCTGGAAAAGCAGCACTAGAGTGGCTCTCCAATTTGGTTGCTGCAGTCATTGGCTTTGGCAACGAAGGAATCTCTTTTTTATTCGCTAATTTAGTAGATGATAATTTAGGAATTGGATTTATTTTCGCATTTAAAGTACTGCCAGTAATTATCTTCTTTTCCGCACTGATATCCGTGCTCTACTACATTAAAATTATGCCATTGATCGTAAAGGTTATTGGAGGCGGCATCCAAAAAGCTCTTGGAACTACAAGGGCAGAGTCATTGAGCGCTACTGCCAATATTTTCGTCGGGCAAACAGAAGCCCCCCTAGCGGTTAAACCCTACCTGTCTAGAATGACAAAATCAGAGTTCTTCGCAGTCATGGTAGGTGGTGTTGCCTCCATAGCTGGTAGTGTTCTCGCTGGATTCGCAACTTTAGGAATTGAGATAAAATATTTAATCGCCGCTTGTTTTATGGCTGCGCCTTCTGGCTTATTATTTGCTAAGCTGCTTGTGCCTGAGACTGCTCAAACAAATAACAAGGAACTTAAAGAAGATACAATTGAAGCTCCAAGCAATATCTTTGATGCCGCCGCTCTGGGGGCAAGTGATGGCCTTAAGCTAGCACTCAATGTAGGCGCTATGCTGATCGCTTTTATTGGCCTAATTGCTCTTTTAAATGGCGCTCTTGCTTGGATTGGATCAGTTTTTAGTAACGATTCCCTTAGCTTACAGTTGCTTCTCGGTTACCTCTTTAGCCCAGTAGCATGGCTCATCGGTGTGCCTTGGCAGGATGCAATAGCTGGCGGATCATTTATCGGCCAGAAGATAGTACTCAATGAGTTTGTAGCCTTCGTGGAATTTACTCCAGTAGCAGAAAATTTTTCAGTGCGTAGCCAAGCAATTATAATTTTCGCTTTATGTGGATTCGCGAATTTCTCTTCAATCGCTATTTTATTAGGAGGATTAGGTAGCTTAGTGCCTTCGCGTAGAAATGAAATAGCACAATTGGGACTAAAGGCAATTTTCGCTGGCACACTGGCTAATTTGTCGAGTGCAGCAATTGCCGGTATCCTTATTCAGTAAATAATTATGTTACTAAAAAGTGCTCTTTATCTAGTTACAGAGAACTTTAAGCGGTACGCAAAAAACGCCAGAGTCAGTGGCAAAGGCCCCGCCTAGCTTAATCCCCGCTCACTGCCAGCAGTGAATTTAAGAAACTCTTTAACTAGTGAGTTCTTATTCGAGTCATTTTTGGATAGTCTATCAATTGCCTGACTACGGTTTAAGCCATCTTTATAAAAAGTTTTGTAAATTCTGCGCACCAGTGCGATCTCCTCTTTTGAGAAATTAGCACGCTCCAAACCAATTTTATTAATGGTGCGAGTGGTAGCTGGATTACCATCGCTAATCATGTAAGGGGGAACATCCTGCACAACCTTCGATGCTGCTCCGATCATAGAGTACTCTCCTAACCTACAAAATTGGTGAATACCTGCACCCCAGCCTACATTTACATGGTTGCCTACAATTACGTGTCCACCAAGTGCAGAATGACTGCTCATGATTAGATGGTTTCCGATCGTACACTCATGCGCGACATGACTGTACGATAAAATTAAATTGTTATCACCAAGCTTGGTCAGCAGATTTGGAGCCGTTGCGCAGTGAACGGTAACATACTCACGAAATACATTATCATCACCTATTAATAAGCGCTGTAAACCTCCCTGATACTTTTTATCATGGGTCTTACCGCCGATGTAAGCATATGGGTGGACCTCATTATCAGTACCTAATATCGTATCACCATCGACTGTAGCGTGGTGCATAATTTCAGTTCCCTTTGATATCTTCACCTTAGAGCCAATGTATGCATACGGACCAACGCAGACACCTTCGTCTAATTCGGCGCCATCATTAACAATTGCGGTAGGATGAATCTGCGTTTGCATAATGGAGATCAATCATTCGCATCAGCCAACATAAACATTAGCTCTGCTCCAGAAACTGTCTTACCATTTACTTGGCACTCGCCCGTAGCACTAGCAATCTTATTACCTCGGATCTTGTTTAATTTAACGCGAATCTCAATTGAATCACCGGGCTCAACTGCTTGCCTAAATTTTACTTTATCCACACTCATAAAGAAGGCGACCTTGTTTTCTTCAATGGGTAATCGGCGAAGCAAGAGCACTCCAGCAGCCTGAGCCATTGCTTCAATCTGAAGCACACCAGGCATGACAGGACGACCAGGATAATGTCCCTGGAAGAAGGGCTCATTAATCGTTACATTTTTCAACGCGATTAACTCATCATCACTGACAAACTCAAGAACGCGATCGATCATAACAAAAGGATAACGATGCGGCAAGATATCAAGAACTCTGCGTATATCAAGTTGACTCTCATGGGCAGGCACGAAGCTTTTTTCTTCTGCTTGCTTTTTGGGACCCTTAATCTTTTCCAGAATTTTTTTACGAAATGCCCGAGAGAGTTCAGCATTTAAAGCATGCCCAGGGCGAACTCCAACAATATGAGCCTTAATCGGCATACCTGCTAGTACAATATCTCCAACTATATCAAGTATCTTGTGCCGCACGAATTCATCTTTAAAACGCAACGGTTCTTTTGAAACAATCTTATCTCCCTTTATTACAATAGCACTATCTAAACTCCCTCCTTTAATCTTACCTAGTTTAAGGAGTTCTTCAATGTCTTCATAAATTGTAAAGGTTCTAGCTGGAGCAATTTGTGCTACGTAAGACTCTGGATCAATGTCCATCATCAAATGCTGCGTATGAATGCCACGGTCATCCGCAGACGTGCAGGTAACGCGAAAACCATCATACGGTAAGGCAATGATAGAACTACCCCCACGAGTCACAGATATTGGTTCCTCCAGTACGAAATATGATCGTTCTGCTTCTTGCTCTACTGGCTCTGCCTCCTGAACTAAATTCACAAAATGCTTTGCAGAACCATCAAGAATCGGAGGCTCACTTGCATCCATCTCTATCAACACGTTATCCACTCCACAACCATTAAGCGCGCTAAGCACGTGCTCTACAGTATGAACCTTTGTGTGGCCATCTGCAATCGTAGTACTGCGTACAAGATCTTCAACTAGGTCTACCAAAGCCTTAAGCTCTGGCTTGCCGTAAAGATCAACACGCCGAAACACAATGCCGTGATTTTCCGGCGCGGGTTTTAGCGTTAAATTAACTTCTTCGCCAGTATGTAGGGATTTACCCTTGATTGAGGCCTCCCTCAAAATGGTACGTTGCTTCATGAATGTAAAAATTATACAAATTCAGTTTATACCACAAGCAAATCAATTGTGATACATACTTTCAAACTAGAGCTTGTTACGATCATGTAAAGCATGGGTTTTCGGTCTATTATGAGTTTTCATCTATAAGATTATTATCGTTAAGAAGCAAAATTCATATCCATAAACTTTCATCTTCACATTCAAGCTGACTAGAGTAGTATTCAAACATGCTGGAAAATTTGACGGACAAAATCGGTTCAGCATTGCGCAGTTTGCGTGGTGCGAAGCAATTAACTCAGGCTAATGTAGAAGAATCACTCAAAGAGGTACGTAAAGCGCTGCTGTCTGCAGACGTACATTTTAAAGTTGCCCGGGAATTTGTCAGTAAAGTAGAAGCGGCCTGTATTGGTCAACAAGTCCTTAAGTCAGTTACCCCAGGACAACAAGTCATCAAAATCATTAATGATGAACTAGTACAGTTATTAGGAGAAGGTAGCACTTCGATCGAAGAAAAGAGACCTCTACGCATTATGTTAGTCGGACTTCATGGATCCGGAAAAACAACAAGTGCTGGAAAACTAGCTAATTATTTATCGAAAAAGAACGATTATAATAGCCTGTTGGTCGGTTGTGATATCTACAGACCTGCCGCAATCGACCAATTAGAAACTCTGGCAAAAAGTGTTGGTTGCCAATTCTACTCCGATCGCGAAGAGAAAGATGTAGTCGCGATCGGGCAAAAGGGACTGCATGCAGCACAATCATCTGGCGCTAATCTAATAATCTTTGATACTGCAGGCCGGCTACAAATCGACACTGATTTAATCGATGAGATTAAGCAACTCAAAGCTGCTGTTCAGCCAGATGAGATATTACTCGTTGCCGATGCAGCCTTAGGCCAAGAAGCAGTCAATGTGGCAAAGCATTTCCATGAAGCTGTTAATATTACAGGAATCATTCTAACCAAACTCGATGGAGATGCACGGGGAGGCGCAGCACTTTCTATGAAGGCCATAACCAACTCCTCGATTAAATTCATAGGTTTAGGTGAAAAAGTTGATGATTTTGAAGTGTTCTATCCTGAACGCATGGCATCGCGTATTCTGGGAATGGGAGATATTGTAAGCCTTGTTGAGAAGGCACAGGATACTGTTGATGAAAAAGAAGCGGAGCGCATGGCTGAGAAAATGCGTAAAGCAGAGTTTAATCTTGATGATTTTTTGAAGCAAATGCAGCAAGTGAAAAAAATGGGTTCCCTTAGCTCAATAGTTGGAATGTTACCTGGAGCCAGTGGCATGGATATTGGTGATGCTGAAGAGAAGAAAATGGCGCGTAGCGAAGCGATGATTCAATCGATGACGCAACAAGAGCGTGAATTGCCCCGCTTACTCAAGGGTACTCGACTCAAACGAGTTGCTAATGGGTCCGGCGTACAAGTACGCGATGTAAATGCACTCCTTAAACAGTTCTCTCAGATGCAAAAAATGATGAAAATGATGCGTGGGGGCAAAGGTCGTAAAATGATGCAAGCGATGCAGTCGAAAATGAAAGAAAGTGGTAATATACCAAATTTCTAAGCAAAGACTTGTCCTCTAGAATAAACGCAGCACAAAGTGTAGGAACATGTCTAAAATACAAAAAAGTTCATGCCCGTCGAATGACCTAGAGAGTATACGCATAACCGAAGAAACACTCCCATAAAAATAATCTTAAAGCCGATTTTTGGGACTTTAAAATTTCAGATGAATTTGTTGTTGGCTATGGACTTGATTTTGCAGAGCGCTATCGACACCTACCAAGTATTGGTGTCCTTAAAGCAGAATTACAAAATTAAAGACTAAGTATTCTTTGTACCCAAATAGGTAGAGCTCTGTAACAAGTTATTATATTGGGCCAATAAACTGGTACCTTCAACAGGCTTGATTAGCTCAGAATTAATAGCTAAGTCTAACTGTTTTTTCATCATTTGAGACAAGCGCTGACCATCATATTGAGTGAAGCAAAGTACATCATTTATTGAAGACCCCTTGATGCTATTCTCGATATAAAAACCATCTACCTTATTATCCTCTAAGCAGACATGCACCTCATCAACTTTGCCAAATAAGTTATGAAAGTCTCCCATAATATCCTGATAAGCACCGACCATAAAGATACCTAAATAGTAGGCCTCTTGTTCTTTTAGTTTGTGTAAACGCAGGGTACTTCTCTCATCCTCTATGTCGGTAAAAGTATCAATCTTTCCCTCACTATCACAGGTAACATCTACTAGGGTAGCTTCTACTTCTGGAGCCTCATTTAGTCGATGCAGTGGCACTATAGGAAATAGCTGATCACAGGCCCAATGATCCAGTAGAGATTGAAATATAGAAAAGTTACATACGTACTTTTCTGCTATCTGTACTGGCAGTGACTCCAATTCATCGGGAGTATACCTCTGCTTCTGCGCTAACTGTAAGAGTTCTTGGCAAATCTTCCAATAAGTCGCATCCGCATCTGCCTTGTCACTTAAACTTAAAAAGCCAAGATTAAATAAATTATTAGCCTCTTCACGTTTTTGCTGCGCATCATGATAACGCTCTAAAAGGCTTGAATCATGATCATTGATGAGAATTGATTCCAATTCTTGCAGTAAAGGATTACCTGTTTTATTATTTATTAATATATTGGAGTCCGATTTTTTAGATATTCGATCACACACATTGGTAACCAATATAGAATGGGGCGCTACAATTGCCCGACCACTTTCTGAAACAATATCAGGAACTGTAACTCCTGCCGCAGAGCATACATATTTAATAGTATAGACTATATCGCGCACATATTCGCGCTGTGTATAATTCATAGAGCTCTCATAATTACTACTAGATCCATCATAATCGATACCTAGGCCACCACCAACATCAATAAGCTCCATTGGGAAGCCTAATTTCGAGAGTTCACAGAAGAACCGAGTAGCCTCAACTGTTGCCTTCTTAATCGTCTGGATGTTAGGTACCTGTGATCCGATATGAAAATGTATGAGCCTCAAGGAATTTTCCAAGCTTGAGCTCTTAACGATACGAACCGCTTCCATAACCTCCGAGCTACTTAAGCCAAATTTAGCGTTGTCTCCAGAAGAACTTGCCCACTTACCTTCTCCATTGCTAGATAGCTTAATTCTAAAGCCAATAAGTGGCTGCACTCCCATTTCTCGGCTAATTTCGATAATACGTCGAACTTCGCTTAGTTGCTCTACAACCAAGTAAATCTCTTTGCTCATTAAGCGACCAGTCAGAGCAAGGCGAATAAAGGAATCATCTTTGTATCCATTACAAATAATCAATGATTGCTGATCGTTATGCATTGCTAATGCGATCATCAACTCTGGCTTACTTCCACATTCTAAACCAAAATGATAGGGCTTGCCAGCAGCTTGGATTTCTTCGACCACTTCGCGCAATTGATTCACCTTAATAGGAAAAACTCCTCGGTAGCGTCCCTCATAGCCCTCCTCTTTGATCGCTGCATTAAATTGTTCATTCAGCTCTTCTACTCGAGTGCGTAAAAGATCTTGTATACGAATCGTCAATGGAAGCTGATAGCCTTGGCTTAGAGCCTCTGCAACTATTTCATGAATACGAATTGCTTGACTATCGCGGCGTGGCCTAACTTCTAAAAATCCTTCCGAATCAATTGAAAAATATCCTACCCCCCAATTTTTTAAACCATAATAACGCTCAGAATCTAAAATGCTCCAGTCATAATTAGGCTCTCCCTGCTTAGATACTTGCATAGTAACCCCGAATTTATTCAAAGAAATTAACGAGTACTCCCGTACTATTAGTTACAAAAACTTTATACAGCTATACTTGGATCATAAACAACCCAATCAATTAAGAATAGCCTAGATTAATTCTGCATATGCAGTAGATTCTAGCAAGTCGTCAGCTTGACAATCTTGCGTGAGTTTAACCTTAAGCAACCACCCCTCTCCATAAGGATCTGAATTGAGAAGTTCAGGCGCGTCATCAGCAACAGCATTACACTCAATAATTTCAGCGCTGAGAGGCATATATAAATCGGAAGCAGCCTTTACAGATTCAACTACTCCAAAGGTCTCACCAGCGTCAAAAGTCGATCCAGTGTCTGGAAATTCTACAAATGTAATGTCACCAAGGCTCTCCTGCGCGTAATTAGTGATGCCAATAGTAGCGGTACCATCACCATGCAAGCGAACCCACTCATGGTCTTTCGTATACAATAAATCGCTCGGCAACTGACTCATAAATCAAACGATCCGCAATCAACTATTGCTCAAAGAAGGTTATAATTTGCTCAATTATATACTTGTGTTCAATTGGAGAGATTAGTCCTGCTTCCAAGCGACGATCCACTTCTAATATCTTCTGACCCATTGTATTAAATGGATCTCCACCAGTCGATTGAGGAACAAATTCGCTGCGCATTTCTACATTCATACTAGTTGGTTGCAAATCAACATACTGACCCAAGTCCTCCGCTAGACCAAATCTTACGTAGTTTTCACTTCTAGCATTTGGCGTGGGGGTAAAATAATCAATATACGTATCATACCCAGCTTTCTGAACTCGTACTTCATGAGCAATCTTTCTCGAAATCATGAGCGTCGCTGGAGTTGTTCCTGCAGGTTCACCATCAATAAAAATTTCTGCGCCTGCAGGAAAAGATGCTACTTTCACTTCTTGATTTGCACCTTCTTCAAAAGTTGCACACCCGGATAAAAGGAAGAATGCTAAAGCAGTAAAAATTTGGGATAGAGTATATTTCATAATATCAAGTTATACTATAATTATTAGTAAATGCGTGTTACAGCGGTCAAGGCTATTGCGCCAACAAACTAAATTAGCAATCAATATGAGCTTGAAACCAATCTCTAGCTAGCATGATAATTATATTGTTATTAGTTATACTTTTTGCCTGCGCTTAGTAAACTACTAGACAAACTAGCATCAATTACATGATCTTTGCATTTTTCATAGCTATTTTTTTCACTATTGGCATATCTGCTCTTTGTTCCGTTCTGGAGGCTATGATTTTGAGTACTACCACTGCCGAAATAGAAGGATTGAAGAAGCGTAATTCGCGCCGTGGCGAGAGCCTTGATAAATATATAAATGACCTTGAGGAAACTAGTTCAGCTATCCTTAGCCTCAATACTATTGCCAATACATTAGGAGCGACATTAGTCGGTGGTTTAGCTGTTCAATTATGGCCTTTAGATAATAATATTCTTTTGAAGGTTTCGTTAAGTATGGCGCTAGGTATCTTATTTTTCTCGGAAATTATTCCTAAAAACATAGGCGTCTTGTATCGGCCAAAGCTACAGCCAATACTGGTAATTCCATTAGCTTGGGTATGCGCAATAATGACACCGATCTCTGGAATTGTTGGCCTACTGGTACGAACAATATTAAAGTCACGTTCCGATGTAACCGATAGTGATGAAGAAATTATGTTGCTGGCCGAGAAAAGTGAAAAGGAAGGAAATCTCACGTCTAATGAAAGAGAGCTCATTAGTAATGCACTACGCTTAGATGAAATACTAGTCCACGAGATCATGACTCCCCGTACCGTAGTACACACCTTAGATGAAGCCGAAACAATAGGCACACTTTTTAATGAAAATCAAAATATACCTTTTGCGCGCATTCCAATTTATCGTGATCAAAGCGATAACATTGTAGGAATTGTTCGCCGTCGAGATATCCTGAGTGCCAAAGCGAATGATGAAGACCAAATAAAGCTAGCTACATTAGCTCAAGATGTAGTATTTATTCCAGATAATGCAACTGCTGATGATGCACTACAAACCTTCCTAAAAAACCATCAGCAAATAGCAATTGCAGTTGATGAATATGGCTCCATGTCTGGAGTAATTTCAATGGAAGATGTCATCGAGCACATTATAGGACAAGAGATATTTGAAGCAGATGATCCCGCTGTAGATATGCGCGAGCTAGCACGTAAGCGCCAGTTTGCAGAGAAGCGACGTTCCCGAAACTAGTATACATTGGTAATCTATTTGCTAATGCTTTGAGCGTACGCCTTTGCAAAATAGCTTAGTATCATATCTGCTCCAGCGCGGCGGATCGAGACTAGTGACTCATCTCGGCAGCGATCTAAATCAAGCCAGCCATTTTGCGCTGCAGCAACAATTTGTGCATACTCTCCAGATACTTGGTAAGCCGCTAATGGTAAATCTGTAGATTCTCGGGCATCGCGCAGTATGTCAAGATACGGGCCCGCCGGCTTAACCATTAGTATATCAGCCCCCTCCGACTCGTCGAGCTCACATTCCGTAAGCGCCTCGCGCCGATTGGCGGGATTCAGCTGATAGCCTAATTTGTTTAATGATGGAGCCCCTGCCTTTGAAGCACTACCAACCGCCTCACGAAAAGGCCCATAAAAAGCTGAAGCAAACTTGGCTGAATAAGCCATAATTGCTGTTTTTTCAAAATCATTTAAATCAAGAGCTCGACGAATTGCACCTACCCGGCCGTCCATCATATCTGAAGGCGCTACAATATCTGCTCCAGATCTAGCGGCAAGAACGGCCATTTTAGCAAGAATTTCTACAGTTGCATCATTAGCTAAATCTCCGGTAAGCGAATCGACTAAACCATCATGTCCATGGGTTGTGTAGGGATCTAAGGCAACATCAGCAATAACTGCCATTTCAGGAAGCTCGGCCTTTAAAGAGCGAATTGCCCTTAGAACAAGAGTATCAGGGTTTAAAGCCTCTCCCCCATTAGGAGTTTTTAAATCTACATTAATTTTTGGAAAAAGCGCGACTGCACAGACTCCAAGGCTCAGCAACTCACGGCACTCTTCAATAAGTAAAGGTATGGTCAATCGCAACTGTCCTGGCATTGATTGAATCGATTCAGCAGGGCCATCTCCATCTATTATAAATAGCGGCTGAATGAGGTGCTGTGCATGTAGATCCGTTTCGTTAGCAAGAACGCGCAAAGCGTTCGAGCCACGCATGCGGCGAGGTCGGCGAATCAAATCAAGACGAAAACGATCAGACATAAACATAAGAGTGACAATTGTGCGCTAGAGGGAAAGTGTAAAATTCACGCTTCCCCTAAACGCAATCCAGCCTTTATCTTATTAAAAAAAATTATTTCACTATACGAATATGTCCGTCCAACTTTACGACACCTACAGCCGCAGCGTGAAAGACCTCACTCCAGAGGTTGGCAAGCCTTTCCGCATTTATTGCTGTGGTCCTACGGTCTATGGCCCAGCCCACATCGGTAATTTCCGCACTTTTCTAATCCAAGACGTGTTACGCCGCGTCCTGCAAGTTGACGGTGTCGATGTGAAATACGTGCGAAATATCACTGACGTAGACGACAAGACCATTCGCGAGTCACAGGCTAATGGCATCAGCTTGAGAGAGTTCACCGACAAATGGACAGAAAAATTTCATAATGACTGCAATACGCTTAACATTATTCACCCAAACATTGAGCCAAGTGCGGTAGAACACATCCCTAATCAAATTGAGCTTGCTCAAAAGCTTGAAGCAAAAGGTCACGCCTATGCGACCGAGGATGGTTCACTATACTTTCGTGTGAGCTCTTTCCCTGAGTATGGAAGACTTTCAAAGCTAAACCTAAAAAATATTCGCTCACAAAGTGAGAACTCTTCTGGTGAGCGCAACGACGCCGACGAGTACGACCGCGAATCGATAAATGATTTTGCACTCTGGAAATCCCGTAAACCCGAAGACGGTGAAAATTATTGGGATAGTCCATGGGGTGAGGGTCGACCGGGTTGGCACCTTGAGTGTTCCGCGATGGTTGAAGCATCTTTCGGAGGCGAAACCATTGACCTACATGGGGGTGGCATTGATCTATGCTTTCCCCACCACGAAAATGAAATTGCACAGTCCGAGTGTGCTCATGGTCGCCAATTTAGTCGCCATTGGTTTCATACTGCGCACCTCATGGTCGAGGGTGAAAAAATGTCTAAAAGTCTGGGAAATTTACACACTCTCGATGACCTCCAGGGAAAAGGATTTAGTCCAATGGCAGTGCGCTACACATTGATTGCAGGGAGTTACAGACAGCAGTTGAACTTCACCTTCGATGGCCTTCATGCGGCGAAAAGCGCCCTCACTCGAATCGAACGTTTTGCGGCAGCACTTCTCGAAAAAACCGGAGAGGACAAAACTATGTTTGCATCCTATATTTCCAGCAATGCACCCGAAGACTTTGGACGCTTCTCAAAAGCATGGGATGCGCTTCGAAACAACCTTAACATTGCAGCATGCTTAGGCGCAATATTTGGAGTCATCGGTTCGAACCCTTCCGCCCAAATGAATATGGAGCAGGCCCGCTGCATGCTTACCGCGCTAGGTAGCTTGCTTTATACACTAGGCTTAAATTTATTCACTGCTTGCGACCAAGATGCAACTGTACCTGACGATATTCTCGTGCTAGCCAAACAACGCTGGGAGGCAAAGCAAGCACGTGACTGGGATAAGGCCGATCAACTTAGAGGCGCCCTACTCGCTAAGGGTTGGAATATTGAAGACAGCAAGGATGGGTTTAATCTATTACGAGAGTAGAATATACGTTATGTGAATGAATTGGCAGAATACTAACTTAGCTAAAAGATGTCTACAATCAACATAAGCACAATCGGCACCCGTCAGTCAAAGTGGGGTGAAGGTCCAATCTGGTGGGAAAACCATTTACTCTACGTAGATATAGAAGGACATCAAATCGTACGCTTAAATCCAGAAACTGGGAATGAACAAACTTGGGATGTCGGCGAACGAGTCGGTACGATTGTTCCTAAAATAAGTGGTGGCTTGCTGTATGCTGGTGACTCTGGTATTGTGAAATTTAATCCGCTAAATGGTGCTAAGCATACATTTGCTGATCCAGAGCGAGAAAAACGAGCCACAAATCGCTTTAATGACGGAAAGTGTGATCCAGCAGGACGTTTCTGGGCGGGAACTATCAGTCTGGTAAAAAATACCGGAGACGCTGCTCTTTACATGTTAGACAACGACAATCAGTTACAAATCAAGCTACCTAAGGTCACTAATTCAAATGGTATTTGCTGGTCCCCAGATGCTACTATGATGTACTACATAGATACTCCACTAAAAAAAATTCAGAGTTTTAAATATAATATTAAAACTGGAGCAATTAGCCAGGCTTCTGTCGCCGTAGACACAGCAGCACTTGGATATAAAGATTCACCGGATGGTATGACTATTGATAGTACAGGTATGCTTTGGGTCGCCTTCTGTCATGGTGGATGCGTGGTAAGATTTAATCCGCGCACAGGTGCAAAGTTGCAGCACATAGATCTGCCTTGTGTAGAGACTACAGCATGCGCCTTTGGCGGAGCCGAACTAGATCGACTTTTTGTGACGACGGGCATGCATAAAACCCTTACTGAAAAGGATGCGGGGAAAGTCTTTGTACTCGACGGAATTGGCGTACAAGGAATACCCGCATTTGCATATAAAGGATAAAGCGAATCCGGCATTGACTCACCTGCACAAGCCTTCTGACTTCACCCCTAAAATTCCTATCACGATGAAAGAAATGTCTACTCTCGAGCAACTTCGCCATTCCTGCTCGCATGTTCTAGCAACTGCAGTGCTACGCCTGTATCCAAAAACTCAACTCGACATCGGTCCACCTACTGAAAATGGTTTCTATTACGATATGGACCTCGACCAAAAACTCGATGCCAGCGACTTAGAGGCCATCGAGAGTGAGATGAAAAAAATCATTAAAGAAAATCAAAAGTTTATTCGCATTGAATGCTCGCGCGAAGAAGCATTCGAAAAAATTAAAGGATTCGGTCAGGAGCGCTACAAATCAGGCCGCCTTAAAGACATTCCAGAAGGTGAGACAATTAGCTTTTACCAAAATGGAGAATTCATAGATCTTTGCGCTGGTAGTCATGTTAGTTATACTAAAAAAATAAAAGCCTTTAAACTGCTTTCTATTGCAGGAGCCTATCACCGTGGAAACGAGAAAAATAAGCAACTTCAACGTATTTACGGAACTGCTTTTGAGTCCAAGGAAGCGCTAGCTGATTATTTAGAACAGTTAGAACAGGCCCGCGCACGCGACCACCGCAAGCTCGGTAAAGAGCTAGGATTGTTTACTATAGATAATGATGTCGGACAGGGACTGATTTTATGGAAGCCTGCTGGCGCGATCATACGCGAAGCACTCACTGATTTTATAACCGATGAACTTCGTGCTGCCGACTATGGCATTGTCTATACCCCTCATATTGGAAAACTCGATCTGTTTCGTACATCCGGCCACTTCCCCTATTATAAGGAAAGCCAGTTTGCGGCTATTCCTGAACGCGACGAATTTGATAAAGTCGCACAAAGCGGTGTTTCAGCCGGGGATTATGCAAGCCAGCTCGAGAGTGGCGAAATGGATGGCTTTATGCTCCGTCCAATGAACTGCCCAATGCATATTAAGATCTACGATTCAGAGCCGCATAGTTACCGTGACTTACCTGTACGTCTAGCAGAGTTCGGAACCGTTTATCGTTGGGAAAAATCTGGAGAACTGAACGGCATGACCCGAGTTCGTGGTTTCACTCAAGACGATGCTCATATCTTTTGTACGGAAGATCAACTTGCAGAAGAAATTAAAGGCTGCTTGGACCTGGTAAAAACAGTATTTCAGACTCTTGATATGGCGGACTATCGAGTCCGAGTCTCTCTTCGAGATCCAGACAGCAGTAAATACGTGGGAGAATTAGAGTCTTGGGATAAAGCCGAAGAAGCGCTACTTCGAATCGTCCGTGAGTTAGGCGTTAATTACACAGAGGAACCTGGGGAAGCGGCCTTCTACGGGCCCAAGATTGATTTTGTGATCAGGGACGTACTTGGCCGAGAATGGCAGCTTGGAACCGTTCAAGTCGACTATAACCTACCAGAGAGATTTGATCTAAGCTATATTGGCGCAGACAATGAAAAACATCGCCCTGTTATGATCCACCGCGCTCCATTCGGATCACTCGAGCGCTTCTGTGGCGTATTAATTGAACACTTTGCTGGTAGCTTCCCGACATGGTTAGCGCCTGAACAGGTTCGTATTCTGCCAATGAACGATGACCTCGTCCCTGAAGCGCGGGCAATTGAAAAACTATTTAGAGCAGCTAAGATTCGCGTTAGTGTAGATGCTGTAGCCGATAAGCTAGGTGCTAAGATACGTAAATGCCACGTCGATAAAGTGCCCAATTTTCTAGTACTAGGACGTCAAGAAGCCGAGCAAGGCTTGGTGAAGGTTAACTCACGCGCGAACAAAGCTCTAGAGGGACTTAAGACACCTAAAGAATTTCTTGGAGAACTTCTGGAAAACATTGCTAATAAAACTCTGCCCGACCCAAAAGACTAGTGGAACAGCCTAAAGAATTGTCTAGCGCTGAAAAAAAAGAGCTGCGAGGTATCGCACAGCGCCTAAAGCCCCATCTACAAATTGGTAAAAATGGATTGAGCGAACCAGTGCTAGGAGAAATCGAAATGGCTCTTAATAAGAATGGCTTAATTAAAATACGCTTTGAAACAGATCGCAAAAATATAGGCTCTCTGTGCAGTGAAATTTCTGAAAAAACGACCAGTGAATATGTAGGAGGTGTCGGCAAAGTAGGTATTTTTTTTCGTGATATGCCAGCAGACGAAAAGCTCTAGAACTTCTGCTTTTTGTTTACCCTCTTTACAGTTAAAATTAGATCCACTATAGAGTAAATAATGTCTGATTATAGCACTGTTAAGAAACTCAAGCTAATTGGTAAAGATTTGGCGGTTCCTTTCCGTAGTATATTACTGCTTCAAAAAAAAACTACTCGGTCTTCGCGTAACGGAAACCCGTTTATTAATATACAAGTCGGTGATTCGAGTGGTAGTTTTAATGCGAATGCATTTGAGAATACTCCTGCCTATGAGGTTCTACATACCGCAAATGAAGGGTGTATTTTAAGGATTTGTGGAAAGACAGAATACTATCCTAAAGAAAATGGTCAATTTTCACCAAAACTAGATGCAGTCGAAGTGATTACCAAAGAAGAAGCAGAAACTGAAGGAGCCTTCGAAAATTTAGTGGAGACGCCGCCAGAATCGGAGACTGAGTTGTGGGCTCATCTTGAAGACGCGATTGCTGCAATTGAACATCCACAACTTCAAGAGACTGTACAACGTGTTATGGATGAACTTGGTGATCATTTCCGAGTTTGCCCAGCTGCAGTGAATATGCATCATGCCTATCGCAATGGACTACTCGAGCATACCGTACACATGGTACGTGCTGCTCGAGCGCTGCTGCCACTCTATTTAGAAGTAGATGCAGATTTAGCCATAGCTGGAATCCTTTTACACGACATCGGCAAACTCGAAGAATACGAAGGTGATTTTGCCGCTCGTGTCAGTCGTGTAGGTATCCTACAAGGCCATGTGGTGCTTGGATTTCGAGTCGTACGTAAAGCAGCACTTCAATCGAAACTAAACGCAGACTTAACCGAACGCCTCGAGCATATTATATTAAGTCATCAAGGCGAAAAAGAATGGGGCGCTGCGGCAATGGCTGCGACTCCAGAAGCAGTCTTTGTTTCTATGGTTGATAATTTAGATGCAAAAATGGGAATGGTACAGCGCGTACTGCGTAACACTGCTACGACAGAAACATTTTCTGACTATTTGGCTGGCCTACAAACTCGCGTTTTAATTACTCCACCAGACAAAAGCTAGTCGCATTGAGTAAACACGAAAGGACGGCACAAAGTGCCTCACAAGGCGCCATATAAATTGATTTTTGATCAGCCACACGTGCGATCTGGTAAACACTGTCCTAAGAAGCTCAACTCAGCGGCTTGAGACTTGGAAACAAAATTGTATCTCGAATGCTTTCGGCGCCTGTGAGCAAAATAACTAGCCGGTCTATCCCAAGGCCCATACCACCAGCTGGAGGCATACCGTGCTCCAAAGCATTGATAAAATCTGTATCCATATCCTGGACTTCCTCGCCTATCTGCTCGGTAAACATTTTCTTTTGTATAATAGGATCGTTTTGCTCAGAATATGCAGGCGCAATCTCTTGACCGTTAATACATAGCTCAAATACATCAATTGTCGTGGCATCATCCTGAGTGATTTTTGCTAAAGGGCAGAGCTCTCGAGGTATATGAGTTACGAAGGTTGGCTGAATCAGTCCTGGTTCAATCAATTTCTCAAACACGTTGTTAGTGATTTCGTAGTCTTCTAAAGCACCGTCAACCTCGATACCCAAAGCGCGTGCTTTTTCAAGCTTTTCGGTACGATCTAGGCTAAACCAGCCGGCATCTTCAGTCGCTTCGAGTATAAGATCCTTATACTTAGCCTCACGCCATTGCCCACCAAGATCTATTACGGTGCCGTCTGGCCGAGCAATTTTGAGCGTGCCGATGACAGTCTTTGCCACATGCTGAATTAGACTTTGAGTAAGCTCCATCATCCCACGGAAATCAGTATACGCTTGGTACAGTTCGAGCATAGTAAATTCAGGATTATGACGACGCGATAAGCCCTCGTTACGAAAGACACGACCGATTTCAAAAACACGCTCCTCACCACCAACAAGCATCCGCTTTAGATATAACTCTAGTGCTATACGCATGTAGAACTGACAATCGAGGGCATTGAAGTGTGTAGTGAAAGGACGAGCCGCTGCGCCACCTGCTACGCCTTGTAATACGGGTGTCTCCACTTCTTGAAAGTCACGCTCCCATAGAAATTGGCGCATTTGCTTAATAATGGCTGCACGCTGCTTAAAGCGATTGCGAGACTCTTCATTTACAATTAAATCTAAATAACGTTGACGATAAATTTTTTCATCATCTTTAAGCCCTGACCATTTTTCAGGAAGCGGTCGTAATGCTTTAGAGACCAAGGTATAACTTTTTGCTCGAACAGTGATCTCTCCAGTCTTCGTTTTAAATAAATGACCACTGACTCCTATAATGTCACCAAGGTCTAATTTCTTAAAATAGGTATTGTATTCACCTTCGGCCAGCTCGTCTCGAGTTACATAACACTGAATTTGGCCTGCACTATCTTGAATTTTAATGAAGCTTGCTTTGCCCATTACTCGGAAAACAACAATACGCCCTGCTACCTTTACCAGCGCTTGATCCGAATCTTCTAAATTCTCATCATATGCGTCGATAGCCTCAGCTGTAGCATGCGTCTTATCAAAATTTGCAGCGAATGGATTGCGCCCAGCTGTGCATAGATTTTCGAGCTTCTGAAGGCGGACTGCATATAAATCATGCGTATTGTCCTGATTGTCATTTGTATCAGTCATATTACCAGCACGCGAAAATGCCTCGCTCGAGTAGAATGGCAAGGTCATTTAAAAAGCTAACTAACAAAGATAATAAAATGATTTCTACAAAAAAATTAAAAAAACTAGCCAATTCGTGCTCCTATGCTTCCTTATAAGTAACTGACTGCAAAGCATTATATGATAGGACTCATCGAAAACACTGGAACACCACGCGAAGTCGGATATTTAGTCAGTCTTGTTGACTCAATTTTTAAAGAAGGCGGATCACTGCAAACAGTGCTTGGATTAGATCATCGACCACAGCAAGCAGCTATGGCGCTCTCGGTTGCATGCTCCTTTGAATCCAATCAATCTCTTCTTGTTGAAGCGGGGACTGGCGTCGGTAAGAGCCTCGCATATTTAATTCCTGGAATCCTACACTCCGTCGACTCAGAGCGACCCTTCATTATATCTAGTCAAACCATTACGCTTCAGGAACAAATCCGAAATAAGGATCTTAAAATTTGCCAGCAGCTATTTAAACAAGTAGAAGGATTACAGCGTTACGCCAATTTTAAGACCGCTCTTATGGTTGGACGAGGCAACTATTGCTGCACTACACGCTTAGGAAATGCTCTAAAAGATGCTCAATCTAAGCAGACTGAAATTTTTCCTACCGAGCAAAAGCAAGAGCTACTGCGATTAGCAAAATGGTCATCGGCTTGCTCGAGTGGAGTCATCCAAGAACTCACGCCTCCTGCCCTACCTGAAGTTTGGGATGCGGTCAACGCGGACAGTTCTTCTTGCTCACGCAAGAATTGTGACCCATCAATTTGCTTTTACCAGCGTGCCCGCAAGCAACTACTAGGGGCAAATTGTGTCATCGTTAACCATAGTCTACTTTTTTCCTTAATCAGTGCAGGCATGCCGCCAAAGGGCAGTTCTCGGGGTGTACTTCTTGCCGATGATTTTGTAGTACTCGATGAAGCACATCGAGTACCTACTATTGCTACCGATCACTTTGGTATCCACGTTAGTTCTTATTCAGTCGATCGAGCACTCAAGCGCCTCTACAATCCTCGTACTAAGCGTGGAATATTCAAGAAGAATGGAAGTCAGTGGGATCTAAATGCGGTGAATGAGGCAATCGTAGCCAGTCGAGAATTTTTTGCGTACATTGGTGAGGTCATCCTTTGCAAAAAACCCATTCTGCGTATTCATGAGCCAAACTTCTGCGATAACATAATCTCTGGACCACTCAAAGAAGTTGCGGAGCGTATAGCAGCTATTGTTCAAAAGATTGATGACGAGCGGATGCAAGATGAATTAAAGGATCACCGCAGTCGTATGCTTAGCTATCAAGACACGATCAATGGCTTTATACAAATTGCTGAGAACGATCATGTACACTGGATCGAGCGCGGCGGAAAAAAGGGTCAGATCGTCACCTTGCGTAGCGCCCCGCTCAATGTTGCACCCGCCTTGCGCGAGGCGCTCTTTAGTCGTCATACTGGGGTAGTTTTAACAAGTGCTACGCTTTCAGATGGACAAAATATGGACAGTTACCAATCAAAAGTTGGTGGAGATGGTGCGGAAACACAAATCGAGTCCTCTCCATTTAATTACAATAAGAATTGCCGTATTTATATAGCAACCGATTCTCCATTACCAGAGCCGGGGGCAGGTCGGCTTGATCTCGACTATCTATCCAATATGATTACATGGTGCAGTCACCATCACAGCGGTGGATCGCTTGTTCTGTTTACTAGTCATTTTGATCTGCGCCAAGTTCGTGAGCGTACAGAAGCCTTTTTTAAAAAAATAAAGCGTCCACTGTTCTGTCAGGGATACGAGTCTTCCCGCAGTGAGCTAGTCAGAAAATTTCAAAATTCAAACAACGGAATTTTATTTGGAACCGATAGCTATTGGACTGGTATTGATATTCCAGGCCCTGCTCTCTCACAAGTAATCATTGCAAGACTCCCATTTGAGAACCCAAACCATCCTGTAAGTGAAGCACGTAATGAGTATATTAACTCATTAGGTGGCCATCCGTTCAACGACCTTATCATTCCAGAAGCTCTCGTACGTTTTCGGCAAGGCATGGGGCGCCTGATTCGTCGCCATGAAGACCGAGGATCTATCGTTATTTTAGACTCAAGAATTGTCTCCAAGCCGTATGGTCGCCAATTTATTGAAGCTCTGCCGACTCGTGACTATAAACGATTCAATCGTCATAACCGCGAAAGTATTTTTATTTCACCTTCCGCCGAATAGCTTAACCAACAAAACCTATATTTAAGATGAAGAAATCTGCAGTATTTCAGCCAAAAGTTGACAGTAATCCAGATAATATGCTTTTCCGCTTTAGTCTTGGTCAAGCACTCTTCGATGAAGGAAAAACTCAAGTTTGTATACCTCATTTAGAGCGCTGTGTGCAATCACGATCGGACTGGATGCTACCTCGTATTTTACTCGGCAAGGCGCTTCTTGCTAACGGCGAATCGGCGCACGCAAAGAGTCGATTAAAAGAAGCGCTGCAATTAGCAATTGAGCAGCACCATGATGACCCAGCCGAAGAATTACGATCCCTGCTGGCAGATCTTTAAGCGCAACATACCAAGATAATAATTGATAAATAAATGCTCTAAAACATCTTCTATGAAAGTCACTTACACACTCCTCGATTGGGAGAAGGCACTACTTGCAGAAGTCACTCAGCGATTGTGTGCTATTAGCTCTGCTAAGTGGATTGATCTAAGTGACCATATCGTGCTAGTGCCTACGGTACAAGCTGGAAGACGCTTAAGAGATGAATTGGCAATCTATGCTGGCAAGCTTGGTGGTGGCTTGTTGCCACCTAGAATAATGACCCCAGACACCTTAATTGTTAACGAACTAGAACGATTGGATGTTGCCAATGAAGCCTGCGTCACCAGCGCTTGGATAGCCGTACTAGAACAAATAAATCACACACATTTTGAAGCCCTTTTTCCTGTAAAACCAGCACTGACGTTAACCTGGAAGATTGGCATGGCACGTCAAATGATGCAACTGTGTCACACGCTCGGAGAAGATGGACTGTCGCTTAAAGCAACTTCTGAGCTAGCGAATGCTGCTGGAATTGAAGCTGAACGCTGGCGTGAACTTGCTCGACTTGAAGGACTGTACTTCGATCACCTCAAACGTGCACAGCTAATTGACCCCAATTATGCTCGGCTCTCCATCGCAGAAAGCTACGAAGCCCCAGATACTATAAAAAGTATTATATTAGCAGCAACTCCTGACCCGCAACCTCTCGCGCTTCGGGCGATCCAAAGTGCAGCCACAAAGACGCAGATTGAAATTTGGATCTATGGCCCAAAAGAAGGTGACCTTTTTGATGATTGGGGGAGACCTCTCACCAGTAAATGGAGTGATAGATCGCTCGATTTCGAAAATTGGAATTGTCAAATGCAATCACTTTTCGATCCACAAGAAGTTGGAACACAGCTAGCTACTAGTATAAAAGAATCCAAACCTGAATCAGTATTAATTGGCCTAGCTGACCCATCCCTTAATTCTGTAGTTTCTGATGAACTGCGCGCTAAAAATATCCCATTCTTCGATCCTAATGGAAAGCCATTACACTTAGGTGGCATTGGGCGAATCGCCGATTTACTCTGCGAACTTACCAAGGAAAGTTCCATAGCAACAGTCCGCACAATTTTACAGCATCCAGATATCATGCGCTGGATAAACGCCGATACGGAGCAACAAAAAGAAATACTCTCAACAATCGATCGCCTATTTAATAAACATTTAACCGCTGACTTGGATACTCTTCGCCACTTTAATACAAATGAAATACTAGGTGGCGCGCTCGATCGACTCAGCGATGTGTTAACTAAACTACGGAGCACTAAGACATCCTTTGCTGATACAATAGCAGAGACTCTTCAGGTGATTTATGCATCCAGTGAGATACATCCAGAAAGCCCTTATTACAATCATTTCAAGGAGTGCGCAATTACTGTTCGTCACTTGTTACAACAAACGAGAATAGCAGAAAATCTATTTTTAAAACTTCCCCCACAATTAGTGCGTTCAACATTCCAGCACTCACTAAGGCAAACTGCAGTCTATTCGGATCGTCCAAGTAATGCCCATGACTTACTCGGTTGGTTAGAATTACTCTGGAATGATGCGCCACAACTAATCTTAGCAGGCATCAACGAGACCATCGTACCTGAATCGATAAGTGGGGATGCCTTCTTACCTGAAAGTCTGCGTATCAAGCTTGGACTACGCACCAACGAGCAGCGCTTTGCGCGAGACGCCTATCTAATTGAAGCGCTCTGCTATCGTCGCCGTGAAAAAGGACGCGTTCAGATCCTAGTACCACAAATGACTATAGATGGATCTCCGCTAAAACCATCTAGGCTGCTATTTTTAGGCCATTCGAATACGCTCTTGGCACGCACTAAGAAATTATTTTCTCCATCGAAAAAAAGCACAGGTAAAATTATCCACACTTTGCCTTGGAAATTAAAACCACCGCCTAGCCTACAATCTCCTGATTCACTTTCGGTCAGTGCTTTGAATAGTTATTTGCAATGTCCCTTTCGCTTCTTCCTGAAATATGTACTAAAGATGCAACCGATTGATGTGGATACACGCGAATTAAGTGCTGCTAGTTTCGGCAACTTATTTCACGATGTTGTCGAATTACTTTCAGAGCAAACCCTTGATCAACAAACTACAGTAAATGAACTAAAAACCTCCTTACATAAGCATGCTAAAAACCTCATCATAAAACGCTACGGCAAAAAACTAACATTTGCTCTACGCTTGCAGCAGGAAGTACTACTCAATCGACTATCAGCTTTTTGCCAACGCCAAGTAGAAGATATTCAGATCAATGGTCGTATTGATAGCATCGACACAGAAGTCGATTTTGATGGCTTTGAAATTGAAGGGTATCCAGTTAACGGTCGCATTGATCGTGTTGATTGTCGCGGTGATCAAATAGAATTAATTGACTATAAAACCAGTGATAGTCCTAAAGACCCAAAAAAGGCACATTTGGTTAAATTAAGCCAGAAGGCACCGCCCCAGCATCTACCTAAAGAAGCTTTCTTTGAGTACAATGGTAAGACATATCGCTGGGTGAATTTGCAACTCCCGCTCTATGCACTTGCCACGCAATCTACAAATAAAGGCAGTAGCAAAGTCGCATATTTTAACCTTGGTAAGACACTTGAAAAAAGTTCGATTCAGCGCTGGGAAGAACTGGATGAGCTTCATTTAGATTCGGCTCATGCATGCGCAGCCGCAGTAATTAAAAAGATACAAGCGGGTCAGTTTTGGCCGCCAAATGAAGCTGTCTTAGAAGCGCACGATGACTTCGCTGGGTTCTTCCCAGATGGGATTGATAAAAGTGTGGATTCTAACGCATTCAAAAATTACCAGTTCGCATGAATACAATTAAAAACATAGCTATTTCAGCTTCTGCTGGTTCTGGTAAAACATACAGTCTAACCAATCGATTTATCTATTTACTCCACCTCGATGAACGCCCGGATCGCATAATTGCTCTGACATTTACACGAACTGCAGCCGGTGAGTTCTTTCAAAATATTATTCAGAAATTATCTCAGGCAGCTGAAAGTAAGGAGGCAGCGGTCGAGCTTTCCAAAAAAATTGATATCCAGGCAGATCAAGCACGTTATAACGATTTGTTAAGCCTAATTATTAGGCACATGCATCGACTCAATTTACAAACTCTCGACAGTTTTTTCTTTCGTATTGTTTCAGCATTTTCTCTTGAGCTTGGCCTGCCGGGTCAGCCCACATTAATGGATGAGAATACATCGATGCGCATGCGCGACCACGCGCGCGATCATATCGTTTACAAGCTCAGTGACGCAGACACAGAAATACAAGCATTTTGGCAGGCCTTCCGACAAGCTACATACGGGCAAGAATCACGTAGTATCGAATCAACCATTTCCGATTTCATCAAAGACTTATACACGCATTATTTAGAATCGCCTGATTTAAAAAAGTGGGGACAGATACAATCTATTTGGCCAGACGGATGCCCTTGGCAGAACCAAGGGACGATCAACTGGGAACTTCTCGCTGACAATTGGCTAGCGAATCAACCCGATGGGCTTAGCCAATCTCAAAGCAATGATTTTGAAACGCTTGCTGATAAAGTCAGAGGCTACCCAAAAAATGAAAAAACAAATACATTGCTAGATCGAGCTATCGAGCAATTAAGTGATTTATCTAGTGGCAAGGTAATCTTACAATCTGGGCGTGGTAACAACAAGTACGTCACTCTTGAAGGTGACTGCCTGCAAGCGCTCAGCGCAATCATTCAAGCGATTACTTGGCATCACCTACACCGCGCCCTACAAAACACCCAGGGAGTCTTCGGTATTTTACAAGCATACGATCAAAGTTACGAGGAATTAGTCCGCCGCCCAGGTAGGATTGCTTTTTCCGATTTAAATCACCTACTCGCTCCCAGCGGCGCAGAGTCTCCCATGCAAAAAATCGATAGCGAAAATAGAACACTCCTTGATTTTCGCCTGGATGGGCAATACGACCACTGGTTATTCGATGAATTTCAAGATACAAGTCGATCTCAGTGGCAAGTCGTCGAAAATTTAATCGACGAGGTTGTACAAGATAGTTCAGCAGAGCGCTCCTTATTTTATGTAGGCGACACCAAGCAGTGCCTGTACTTGTGGCGTAATAGTGATGACCGTCTTTTTAACCAAGTACAGAAGCGCTACACTAATATTGAGCAAGAAACTTTGAGTATGTCATGGCGCTCCGCTCCAGCAATATTGGATGCGATCAATGAAACCTTTGATGACAATGCACTCATCGGTGAAAATTTCTCAGCTGGTGCTGCCGCTCGCTGGCAACAGGCCTGGCAAAGACACATACCCTCTGAAAAAACCGCAGACCTAAATGGCTACGCCTGTTGGATTAAAGTCGAAAAAGCTAGCCACCCAACACGTAATGAAAAAATTGTTGAGCTACTGGAGAAAATTCAACCGATTGCTCGTGGTATGAGTGTTGGTGTGCTTGTTCGAAAAAATGATCACGCCAATGAAGTCGCCGCTTACATTCGAGAAAATAGTGATCTTCCAGTACATACTGGATCTGCCATTGAGCCAGCCAAAGATAACGCTGCAGGGGCAGCATTGCTAGCGATGCTGCGCTGCGCTGCGCACCCATCCGATAAGCATGCGGCCGGCTTCTTGCGTTGCATAGATGCATCCACTTTAGGAGAATCACTGACTACGCTAACAAGTGAATTAAGACAACGACTGTTAAACGATAGTCACGAATCTGCGGTGCGCTGGGCCTGCGATAAAATTGCTGAGCACTTAAATAAAGATGACGATAGACATCGAAAGCGTTTGCAACAACTCATCGTTGCCACACGTGCTTTCGACCAAGAAGATAGCCGGAGTATCGACTCCTTATACCATTATTTACTGCATTCAAAAGGAGGTGAATATACACCTGGCGACGCAGTTATAGTTGAAACAATCCACAAATCTAAAGGCCTAGAGTATGATCTAGTCATTCTTATCAACGAAGATAAATCGGAAAGAAACGAGAGACGTATCAGTCCAAAAATTAATAACGATGGAAAGGTAGAATGGTTAGTAGAGCCTATTAAAAAAGAGCTCATGCAAGCAGACCCTCAGCTTTCAAAGCTCTACAAGCAGAACAAAAGTCAAAATGATTTTGGAAATTTGTGCGCGCTCTATGTTGGCATGACTCGGGCAAAGCGTGGACTATATATGCTCAGCGACTTTGATAGAGTTAGTGCTGGCTCAACTGTCCACTATTTGCGAGATCGCCTTGGTAGTAATGCCAACGAAGAAGGCGTTTTGTGGCAGACTGGAGACCCTGATTGGGCGCAGTCGTTTTGTACGAAAAAAAGTTCGGAGAGCTGTGAAAAACCAGTAATGCAAAAGTCATCCTTTGAAATTGCGCATCCAAGATTGGAATTAGTCCGGCCTTCTTTTGATAAGCTAGCACGCGTTACAGCGAGTACATTTTTTGACCTGAATGAAAGTGCAAGTGAGTATGGCAGTGCGGTGCACAAAGCTTTTGAGCAAGTAGAATGGTGGGGAGACACTACACTTAAGTCCTTAAAGAGTAGCAATCGATCGGAATCTGTAATCCAATGCATGAACATATGTTTCAGCGATCCAGTAATTCGTGGATTATTCACTAGGACCGATAAAGAAACAGTTTTATGGCGTGAAAAATCCTTCAGCTTGGTTCAAGACGATAAACTGATCAATGGAGTGTTTGACCGCGTCCATCTACACAAAAGTGAATCTGGATCTTTTGAACAAGCAATCATCATAGATTTTAAAACAGATCGTATACATAAAGATTATACGATTACCCAAGCAGCTCAAAAACATCGTCCGCAAATGCTTACTTATCAGTCAGCGCTCTGTGCACTAACTGGAATTGAAACAAGCTCTATAGAGCTCCATCTAATATTCACTTCAATCGCTAAGCGATTCGTCCTTTAGGAAATACTTGGCACAGGTACATCAACTTCGACTTCTACGTCATAATCGACCCCCTCAATTGCGAAGCCAAATAGATTGAGAAAGTTTTTTTGGTAACCTGTAAAATCGGATAGCTCAATGAGTGTTTCACTCGAAATTTCTGGCCAAATTTCCTGTACGGCTGCTTGAATTTCAGGCTCCATTTCCCAGTCATCAATGCGAATTCGACCTGATTCATCGAGTTGCAAATCACCGCCATATAGGCGCTGATTGAACAAACGCACAGTCTGCTCAATGCAATCCTCATGTGTTCCCTTTGATTTCATAATCTTAAAAAGGATGGAAATATATAGCGGCACTACTGGTATCGCCGAACTAGCTTGAGTAACTACAGCCTTATTTACGGATACATAAGCATCACAATCATATTGAGCTGTAATTGCGGCAGCAGCTCGTTCAACATCTTTTTTCGCAGCGCCAATGGTTCCATTCGTATATACTGGCCAAGTAATTTCTGGGCCTATGTAAGAATAAGCCACAGTTTTGGCACCTTGTGCCACTACACCTGCTTGAGCGAGTGCCTGCATCCACAGTTCCCAATCCTCTCCGCCCATCACTTTAACTGTATCTTCAGCTTCCTGCATCGTCGCAGCATCTATAGTAATATCACTAACCTGTGCCTTATCGGTATCAAGAGTACGATTTGTATAGGTTCCTCCGATTGGCTTGAGGCAAGATCGATACGTCTCCCCGCTAGCTGGATCTGTACGACGCGGAGATGCCAAACTGTATATGACCAAATCAACTTGGCCTAAGTCAGCTTTTATCATGTCAATAGTCTGCTCTTTTACTTCTGTAGAAAATGCATCCCCATTAATACTTTTTGCATACAGTCCAGATGCATGAGCAGCTGACTCGAAAGCAGCTGAATTATACCATCCTGCACTAGCAGGTTTACCCTTCAGAGAAGGTCGTTCATAAAACACCCCTAACGTGGCTGCATCCGAACCAAAGGCAGCAGCTATTCGAGAGGATAAACCATATCCGGTGGAAGCTCCAATCACGAGCACCTTCTTTGGTCCGCCGCTTTGTCGAGCGGCTTTAGCCACCTCAATTTCTCGCTGCACCTTAGCTGCGCAGCCAACAGGGTGAGCAGTGATACAAACAAATCCTCGAATACGTGGTTTAACAATCATGGCTGATATATTTATTGTTAAGAGTCAAATTTACAGCAGACGCTGTGGCAACTGGTAAGTTTTATCACTACGTTAAACTAAGTAATGAAAAATTAGCCGCGGCCAATCCCGCTTGCCTCGAATCCAATTTCACGTAACGCATTTAAATCTAGTATGTTACGCCCATCAAAAAGAAAAGCTGGTTGGTGCATATCCCGATAGATTCGTTCGAAATCAAGCGCCTTAAACTCATCCCACTCCGTTAGTAGGAGCACTGCATGTGCATCGCAAGTTGCTTCATATGCATCCTTACACACGGTTAATTGGGTATCATCAGTAGCAAGGCTCAATTCACGACGCATTTGTGCCTCCGTTACTTTAGGGTCATACACTGCGATGTTTGCTAATTCTTCGATTAAATCGCGACACACATAAATAGCAGCTGATTCTCTGGTATCGTTGGTATCCTTTTTAAAAGCAAACCCTAGCACAGCAATCTTCTTATCGGACACTGTATTAAACAGTGTGGTGACGATGCGGCGAGCAAAGCGATGCTTTTGGTAATCATTCATTTCGATTACGCTATTCCAGTAGGTGGCCACATCGGGCAGTCCGAAATGTTCGCACAAATAAACTAAATTAAGAATGTCTTTTTGAAAGCAAGAACCCCCAAATCCAACTGAAGACTTTAAGAACTTTGGTCCTATCCTACTGTCTGTCCCGACCGCATGTGCCACTTCATCGACATCGGCTCCAGTCGCCTCACAAAGTGCTGAGATCGCATTGATAGAAGATATTCGCTGGGCCAAGAATGCATTGGCAGTTAGTTTGGATAATTCAGAAGACCAAAGATTAGTAGTAATAATTTTCTCACGAGGCACCCAACTAGCATACACATCGACTAATTTTTGGATAGCAGCTAATCCTTCTGGACATTGCGATCCACCAATTAAGACGCGGTCTGGAGCTTCAAGGTCTTGCACCGCTGTTCCCTCCGCCAAAAATTCGGGATTCGAAAGGATCTGAAACTGACGACCCTTAGAGTTCGACTCCAGTATGCGCTTTACTGACTCCGCAGTGCGAACTGGTAAAGTCGATTTCTCCACTACGATCGTATCTCCTTCTGATACTTCGGCTATTTGGCGAGCACACTTTTCAATGTAACGAAGATCAGCAGCTCTACCTGACCCTGATCCGTAAGTCTTAGTCGGTGTATTTACTGATATAAAGATCATATCAGCATCACGAATAGATCCTTCTACGTCCGTAGAGAAAAATAAGTTTTTTCCACGAGAAGCCTGCACAATTGTGTCCAATCCTGGCTCGAAGATCGGCAAGCTTTCCGAGTTCCAAGCATCAATGCGTGCCTTATTTAAATCCACTACAGTCACAGTATGGTCCACCGATTTGTGAGCAATCATAGCCATCGTAGGACCGCCTACATAACCAGCACCAATGCAGCATATTTTCATGATAAATTAATTTAAATTAAAAGAAGAGAAAAACATCTCCAAGAATAATTAAAATTTAATACTGTTTAGTACGTCGAGGACAGCTCAAAATAAGCGATCCATTACGAGTGCAATTAAGGCAAATTACCCTTAACTGCTAAGTGGCACTAAATCAAGGGCCGTTAAAGCGGTAATGATATCCGTAAATTGCTTGCCTGTAGCAGCGCTCAAATCTCGCCATACTAATATACCATCATTAAAAATATACGCTTGTCGCTTAAATCTTTTTTTGCCGAAGGCTTCATTAACACGTAAGTCTGTATCTGCTATCAAAGTGTAGGGGAGCGAATACTTGTCTTGAAATTTGCGTTGTTTCGCTGCGCTGTCTCCGGAAACGCCAATGACCTCTACTCCCATTGATTGCAGTTCCATGTAGCCCTCACTGAGACTGCAAGCCTGTTTCGTGCAACCTGGTGTGCTCGCCATTGGGTAAAAAAATACAACTGTTATGCCTGAGCTAAGCGAATCACCCAAATCAAAGGATTCTCCGTCTTGATCAGTGACAAGTAGTTTTGGCGCGGATGCGCCAATAGTTAATTCTTGAGCATTCGTTGCTAGCATGGAGAAGAACATAAATAATAAACAAAAAAGGCGCATAAAAAATAATTGATGATAAATCTATATCGCGCCTTGTTAGCACTTACTTACTAAAAATTTTAAGGCCTCTACTTCTAAAGGCATCTCTATCTTTGCTAAAAGCCATCCCAAGCGGGAGCCTGCGACAGATAATCCGGTACATATTTACGGTCTTTCCAATTATGATGAAATACTTCGGTGGCAGAACCAGACATTGGAGGGACTAGCCAGCTCCAATTTCCAGAAACCAAACGGCCCTGCTGCTGTTCCATCGACACAAAGCGCATAAACTCTGAAGATGCACGGTGATGGTCCACGATACGAACACCATCGGCAGAAAATGAATGAAGGACCGCTTCGTTGAGTTCTACAAGCGCGCGATCCTTCCATAAACGATCTTTCTTAGGACTCAAAAGACCCATTCGCTCAGCCAATTCAGGTAGTACATTATAGCGGCCCGTATCACCTAAATCGCGAGAACCAATCTCGGTCTCCATATACCAACCGTTAAATGGTGCAGCAGGAAAGTCCATGCCGCCAATGCGTAGATTCATATCTGATAAAATAGGAACGCCATACCATCGAAGCCCTAACTGAGAGAACCACTCCAATTTAGGGTGCCTTAATGGAACTTCTAGGCAATCGGCTACAGGAGGGTCGAATAAGCATGGCTGTTCGCCACGCTTTTGAATAATCCAAGGCAGTAGATCAAAATTCGTGCGAGCTGGTTGCCAACCCAGTTCTAAAGCCTTCGCAGTAAAAGTCTCATTCTTTGGATCTCCTAAATAGCTGCCGTCTACTTGCTTTCCATATCCTGCATAGCCAAATAACTGATGGTTCCATATTCTCAAGCGCGGCCCTTCGGTATCTGCTGGAGCGTAGACAGTTAATAAGGGTTGGATTTTACCTTCGTTAGTTGCATGACCAATATGCTTGATCAAATCTGCAGCTACAAGTTCTGGCTTATCCAGATCTCTACGATCGCGCACTTTAAGCGAGGACCAAAAGAGCCGACCTATACAGCGCGCATTATTACGCCATGCAACGCGAGCACCATGCTCTAGTTCTTCAAAGCTAAGCGAATACATTCCACTTGTTTGAAGTGATGATTCTACTTCCTGACGTCTTTCATGCCAATCTGTCGTTGATTTTTGCGCCAGTTCGTCAGCGCATAGATCGGCAAACTCCATCGCTTCGCTAAAACAGTTCGCATTGTTCTGATTGGTATTTTGCAACATGACTAAATTGTGATGTAGGTATTCAATGATAACGTATGCAAATGAGACAAAAAAATCGCAGCAATCAGCTACAGCTTACGGTTTTGTGAAAACATCCATTCATAAAATTCTTCCGATCTGAATGTGACTGTTGCCGCGTTGTGGCCCACATCACGGTAACTACGTAGTTGTACTTGCTTTCCACCTGCTGCGCGGATTGCTGCCACCATACGCTCCGAGCGCTCGGCAGGAACGACGCGATCCATAGCGCCTACAAAAGCAAATACTGGCACCGTAGCTAATTTTTTAGCCCATTGCTTCAAATCGGCGGTCACATCTTTGGGTCCACCTGGACCGATACCGCCAACTATTGGACTAATTGCAGCAAAATTTTCTGGGCTATGCCCACCCCACGCCCAAGAACCATAACCGCCCATACTAACACCTGTTAGATACACGCGGTCGGCGTTCACGGGAAGAGTCGCTAATAGATGCTCGAGAAAATAATTCAGGTCTTTCGGAGTCCAAGTGTTTTTTTCACCATTACTAGTACGTCGTAAACATTGTGGAGCCACTACGATGCAAGGGCCTTTTTTGTAACGCTCAATTCCCCTACTGACTCCTTGTGACTGTCCCTTAATCTTTTGTAGTGATTCGAGACTATCTCCGCAGCCTCCACCACCATGCAGAACAATTACTAGCGGGACTTTTTGCGACCCAATAGTGCCAACTTGCTGTAACCAATAATATTCGTTTAACGTATCGGTCTGCGCAAAGCGCTCCGTATCGATACGGCACACTTCAGGCTTAGCTATTGCAGAATGCGCAACTAAAGACACTAAAAAAAAGGTAACAAAAAGTTTAGGAAATGGCAGCATACTATAAAAATTATTATGCCAACCAAACTCGTGCGTTGTGCCACTAGCAACTCTCAAATCACCGATCCTGATTGAGCGCCAAAGAAGTATTCACTAGTATGACTTAGCAAAAATCACTCGCTTACCGGGTTGACCTGTAAATGCGCAGGGCACCACTTCGTCAGCAGTAGCGTTGGGAATACAACGCACAGTCACCTTGTATTGCTTAGCAATTTTCTCTTCGAGCGCTGAATCACAGCAAAATCCCATCGATGCAAAGCCTCCATGAATTTCAGGATCGTTCTTATTTTGCGGAGTGAAGAATTCAATGAAGTCTTTTTCCGAGCTTATTTCTCGGGTGTATTCTTTGGCGTGAGCCTTAGCTCTTGCTAATAAATTGTCTTGAATCTCGTCTAGTAGTGCGCCGATTTGAGTCACAAAAC
>TARA_Y200000002_G_scaffold19166_2_pt1 | contig 37683 bp, 33 predicted proteins | sample TARA_Y200000002 | Tara Oceans TARA_Y200000002 (sample SAMEA2619388) | marine metagenome | biome: marine biome (ENVO:00000447); feature: surface water layer (ENVO:00002042); material: "saline water (ENVO:00002010), including plankton (ENVO:xxxxxxxx)" | depth 5 m | reverse complement strand
GGCGTACCGATTCCAGCATTTTACGATACCGATGGAACTGCTTATATGGATGCTGCTGTTATTCGTGCAATAGCAAACAAAGTTGCTTCGGTTGGCACTAACTTATGGTTCAAACAAAGTGCAGCTGAGATACTTAAAGGAATTAATGTACCCAGTAATTGGCCGAGCGCTGCATCTCTGACCTGTGGATCAGATACACTGGACGTATGGATCGACTCTGGCAGCTCGCACCGAGCAGTACTGCAAAAGCGCAGTAATCTTAGCTGGCCTGCAGATCTTTACTTAGAGGGTTCTGATCAGCACCGCGGATGGTTTCAAAGCTCACTATGGACTGCTGTGATAGCAGATAAATCAGCCCCCTATAAAAATTTACTAACTCATGGATTTGTAGTAAAAGAAGATGGTACAAAATTATCAAAAAGTGATGGTGCTGCGAGGCCACTGAATGAGTGGATTCAAGTCTATGGCGCTGATATTATACGGCTTTGGATTTGCTCTCAAGATTATCGTGGCGATGTGCCTGTTTCTGATAATATCGTTAAAAATGTAGCCAATAATTATCGTAACATACGCAACACTTTACGCTACCAAATTGGTAGCCTCTATGACTTTGATCCCAATAAAGATTCGCTTGCGCTGCACGAGCTACACCCTGTTGATAAATGGGCGCTCAATGAATTAGGAAAATTAGTCACTGAAGTAACGAGAGCCTACGATGCATACGAGTACCATCGCGCATTTAAAGAATTTATTGACCCATTTTGCTCGAACACCCTATCGGCGACTTACCACGACATTCTCAAGGACCGTTTGTATACCTGCGCACCAAACGATCCACTAAGACGCTCGTCACAAACCGCAATCGCCATCATATTTGATGTCTTCACTCGCCTTGTCGCACCACTACTTCCATTCACCGCAGATGAAGCTTGGAGTTATGCTAAAAATGATAGCGATTTTACTACAGAATCTATCGCCTTAGAAGCGTGGCCACAAGTCGACCCAAAATGGAATAATCCTGAAATTGCGAATGACATTAATTCGATAAGAAAGTTCTTAGTCGAAAATATTAACGAGCCGCTCGAAGCACTACGCCAAAGCAAAGTTATTGGCCAAAGCCTGGATGCAAAAGTCATAATTACAGGTAACCAATCGGACTCCGATTTCAAATTACTACAAAAATATGCAGCCGATCTGCCCGAACTTTTTATAATTTCTCAAGTTGAACTAATTCATTCACCAGATACTCCAAAAATTCAAGTGGCAGTAGCGCATGCAGATGGCGTGCGGTGCCCTCGTAGTTGGCGCTGGGTATCGAAACTAGTTAGCACAAAAGAATGGGGTAAAGTATCACCACGTTGCGCAGAAGCACTTAATTTTGAATCAAAATAATAATCTAAAACTCTAACATTTGAAGCAATCATGGCTAAAAAGAAAACCACTACAAAAAAAGCTGCTAAAAAACTACCTACTAAGAAAGTAGTTAAAAATGTACCTGCTAAAAAAGCTGTTAAGAAAGTAACAAAAAAAGTAGCTACTAAGAAAATAGCAACAAAAGCAAAACCGAAAAAGGTGGCTAAAAAAGCAATTAAAAAGAAGGCAGGATCCAATACTAAGCCTAGTGCAGTCGAAAAACTAAACAAAGCTTCTGTGGCTCGCAGTGAGACAGCAAATACTGATGACAAAAAAGGTGCTCTAGTGGCTTTTTCAATCGATGATGTTGAAGCATTAGTTGCCTCTAGAAAGGTGGAGGAAAAACCTGAGCAAAAGAAAAGAGTTAAAAAAGTCGCAACTCCTAAGAAAAAGACAAGCTCTCCTACCATTAAGGAGAAGCCACAAAAGAAAAGAGTTCTTGGGGCAGCATCCTTAGCTGACATTCTTGGATTCAATCCAACTGAAAAGAAAAGAGATACCACTTTAGAGACTGAATCTATTCCTAAAAAATGGCAAAAATTCTATAAGTTACTCATCAGTCTTCGCCAGCATGTCCAAGAAGAAATCGAACTACACACAGCAGATACATTAAAACATTCCAGTCGTGAAGACTCAGGTGATCTAGCAAACTACGGAAATCATCAAGCAGATGCTGGCACAGATACCTTTGATAGAGATTTTGCCCTAAGCCTTGTCTCTAGCGAACAGGATGCATTAAATGAAATTGAAGAAGCTATTCTTCGCATAAAAGACGGAACATATGGAATTTGTGAAGTGACCGGAAAACCAATTAAAAAAGAACGGCTTACTGCAGTCCCCTTTGCTCGATACTCATTGGAAGGACAAAAAGAATATGAGAAAAATATGCGCCGCAAAACGGAGCGCACTGTAGGTGGTATTTTCACAGATACCAGTGATGCACCTAAAATTACCTCAGATGACGATGAGTAATTATCGACGATGAAATCGTAGACCAAGTTATCTATATTCCAACCTAATTCTAATTATTAAGTATTTCCAGTCTTCCATTTAATGTCCTTTAAAAGTAGAGTCAGTCCCTACAAATGGCTACTTGCTATAGCGCTTATTACATATGCGCTCGATCAAGCTTCAAAATTATGGATAAGTACTCTTTTGCCGCTGGGGAGTTATTGGCAGCCTAACTCCATAGAGATATTAAATGGTTTCCTATATATCGTGCATATAGGAAATGAGGGAGCAGCTTGGGGTATGTTTTCTGGGCATGGAAATTGGCTGGCAATTTTCGCTATTGGAGCGCTGATAGCTATCTATTGCTTACGAGAAAGCTTAGAGTTAAAACGACCTATCATCCAGATCGCTTTTGGGTTACTTATTGGAGGTGTGCTCGGTAATTTAACCGACCGTATTATGCACGGTCATGTTATTGACTTTATCGATATACACTTACCTTTAAATATTCCTTATTTACTAGAAGGGGGACGCTACCCAGCATTTAATGTTGCAGATTGTGGTATCGTGATCGGTGTGTTCGCCTACACACTAATGAGTGCTTTTTCGAAACCATCAGGTCTTAAAGAATCAACCTAAGTACCTTTTCCACAACGCTCACCCATAAGCGCATATACCTCTATTCCCTGCTCGGAGTACTTTAACAAGTCGGCATCAAACTGGATCGTACCTTTTTTGAAAAGTGTAACTACACAAGACCCACCAAAGGAGAAAAATCCTTTTTCCTCTCCCCTTTCAATAGTTCCTAAGGAAAAAGTTTGATGGATACCTCCAACACAGGTCGCTCCAACCTCAAACATCAATACCTCCCCAAATTCTTCGGATTTAATAACTGTACGTGTGCGCCGGTTCTCCCAAAGAATTGATAATTTTCGCCGTAGTGCTAGCGGGCTTACCGAGCGCAAACTACCTGATAACAAAACGCAATCGCTAGCTTGACCAGATACGGGAAAATGAAACCGGTGATAATCAACTGGGCACAATCTAGAAATTAACATTGCCCCGCCCTCATAGGCAGAGGACATGGCAGAATCTTCTACAAAGCTTGCTACATCGAAATGCTGTCCTTTGATGTAGAAGCCATCACATATCGAAATATCAGAAATTGCTAAATGACGACCATCTGCGGGGAAACTCGCTATGCCATCCTCTTTAACAATGGGGCGAGCACATTTTTTTAATTGGCGATAAAAAAATTCATTAAATGAAGCGTAACTATCAACTGAAGCGGCGAAATCCTCAGTTTTTATAGAATAATCACTAATAAACGGCCCTATTTTAGAACGGCTCTTCGGACGATTCATGCGCCATCCGTACCAGCGCGAAAACCATAATCTCTTAACTGCCAAAGCAACAGTCAAACGACCCAAGCAATTACCATATGCCCAGCGAAGAAAGCTTTCGCCATAAACCGACTCTTTTTCAATCATACCACTAGCACGGTTGTAGTATGAAATAGGAATATCGTATTTTTTTAAGAACGGCATTATCTAATAATAAAGAACAAAAAATAAATTAGGTAAATTCATTTCCTCTGGAACCAATCGAAAGCCCCACCCAAACCGCCAAAAAACCAAACCCTACACTTGCTGCTGCATAGATTCCAGCCTGTAGTCCACCAACATCTTGAAGCAGAGTAAGTACCTGCCAACTAAAAGCTGAGAAAGTAGTGTATCCTCCACAAAAACCAGTTATCCAGAAATGCTGTGTAAGCGGATTAATCTCTTTATCCCTTAGCCCAGACCAAAGGCCTGTCAAGTAACCCAATAAAAAAGATCCGCTTATATTAATGCACAAGGTCATCACTGGAAAGTTGCTCCAACCTAACTGAAGATATGATATATCCAATAAATATCGAATAGACCCACCTATTGCGCTGCCGAAGCCAATCCATAGAATCTGCATCAAAATTGAGACCCCTCTCCAATTAAATAGCCACCTAGTATACAAATCATACACAGTGACGTAGATCCGAGTATATTCCAAGCAACTACCCGCCATCTTCGCTGTGAAGCCAAAGTGAGATTCTGTAAGCTGAAACTAGAAAATGTAGTTAACCCACCACAAAAACCAACAACGCCAAAACAATACGCTGGAGAAATTAAAAATTGGGTTGAAATAGCTCCTATCATGAATCCAAGCAAAAAACTTCCTGTTATGTTAACTGTTAATGTACCCAAAGGAAAAGCATCTCCAAAAATTCGAGATACTGCAGTAATGATAAGATAGCGAACGACTCCTCCGAAGGCAGAACCTAGAGCGACATAAAAAATTAACACCCGACAACGATTGGAAGAAAATCCGCTCTTGTAAAGCGATCAAATCAACTAGAATTTTAAATAAAGATAGAAAATTAGACCTTGATCTTTATTGCGTAGAAGCATTTATTCCTGCGCTTTCCCTTTTAACAATAGCCGAAAATGACACAACATAACAGTTTCAAAGCCTCCGCAGGAGGTGGTAAAAAAAATCGCACTGTACTCAAGCGCTTCGAGCGAGTGGATCTGCTTAAAAAGCGCGAGCAATGGAAAGACGGTGATCGAGTAATTGGACTAAAGAAAACTTTGCCTGAGGCCTAAAAGTCACAATAAAACTGCACTATTTATGCATAGCCTCTCCTTTGAAGGAGGGGCTTTTTTGTATACAAATTAAAGATTTATAAATCAGGTTGCACGACTGTCCACAAAAGTAAAATATAACTCTATTATTTTCTGCTTATAAATGAAAAAGTTATATCTACTCGACGGCATGGCGCTCGCATATCGTGCTCATTTTGCATTGATTCGCAGTCCAATATATACCTCCAAGGGTTTCAACACTTCCGCTATCTTCGGGTTCACTAGCACGCTCATAGAATTAATTACCAAGCAAAAACCCAGTCATCTAGCAGTTGTTTTTGATACATCAGCTCCCACCCAGCGGCACATTTTACACCCAGATTACAAAGCAAACCGCGAAGCTATGCCTGAAGACCTAAAGGCAGCGATGCCTCACCTAGATCGTATCACTTCAGCCTTTGGCATACCTGTACTTAAGCTTGATGGCTATGAAGCTGACGATATCATAGGTACTCTAGCGCATCGTGCTCAAACTGAAGGATTTGATCAAATATTCATGGTCACCCCAGATAAGGACTTTGGTCAACTCGTCACCGATAAAATAAAAATGTATCGCCCGGGTCGAAAAGGCGATGGCGGCGAAATATTAGGAGAACAAGAAATCAAAGATAAATGGGGCATTGCACGAGTCGATCAAGTCATCGACATGCTCGGACTCTGTGGCGATACAGCTGATAACATACCTGGTATACCTGGTATTGGTCCTAAGAGTGCGGAGAAACTACTAGCAAAATACGATACTGTAGAAGGACTGCTTTCAAACATCTCTGAATTGAAAGGTAAGCAACAAGAAAAAGTACGTGATCATGCTGACATGGCACGACTCTCCAAAAAGTTAGCAACTATACAACTCGACGTGCCGATAGATATTAATTGGGAAGAGGTAGCACTAGTGAAGCCATCTAGTGATACACTTGTGCCACTATTCAATGAGTTCGAGTTTCGAACCTTAGCTAAACGAATCTTTGGAAGTGAATTCTCCGTAACCAAAGCGACCAATGATCTTATATTGCAAAGCCAGGAGGAAGACATTCGTAACGACAAGAGCCAACTAGAGCTCATTCCAGATCTAAAGTATAAAAAACTTGAAGATATTAAGACTAACTATCGCATTATTAATGACTCCAAATCACTGAATGAACTAGTTGCCAACTTAACGAAAGCTGGCCAATTCGCATTTGATACAGAAACCACTTCATTAAATCCTAGAGTCGCTAAGCTAGTAGGCATTTCATTTTCTTCACAGGCTTCAAATGGTTGGTGGGTGCCTGTAAGTGATGCAGCATTGGTAGCACTGCGCCCAATTTTTTCAAATCCAAATCTAGTAAAAATTGGTCATAACTTGAAATTTGACTTAGCTGTACTAGCAGTCAACAAATGCCCAGTAATGGGTCCTTGCTATGACACAATGATAGCGCACGCACTAATAGACCCAAACCAAAGACACGGTCTAGATACGCTAGCGGAAGACCATCTTAAATATACTACTATACGGTTTAACGAACTTTTACCGAATGCAAAAAAAGACGAGCCCATCGACTACTCAGAAGTCAGTCCGCAAGCCCTTGCTAACTATGCAATAGAGGATGCAGATATCACTTGGCAACTCTGGCAAAAATTCGCGCCAAAACTTAAGTCCAGTGGCCAAGCAAACGTTTTTTATGAAATAGAAACGCCACTATTACCAGTACTAGTCGAAATGGAGAACGAAGGTATTGAGATCTGCGAACTCACACTAAAAAATATTGGTGCCTCATTTGAAAATCAAATCACTCATTTGCAAGAAGCGGTTTTTAGAGAGGCTGGACAAGAATTTAATCTAAATTCTCCCAAACAACTTGGCACAATTTTATTTGATGAGCTCCAACTAGTCGACAAGCCAAAAAAAACGAAAACCGGGCAGTATGCTACGAATGAACAGGTGCTTTCGACACTTTCTAAACAGCATACAATCGTAGCGAACTTGCTCGAATATCGCCAACTAACGAAACTTAAAAGTACCTATATAGATGCACTTCCTAAGGCAGTGGATCCAGTAAGTGGACGTGTGCACACTCACTACGGGCAGGTACAAACTGCAACAGGCAGATTGACCTCGAATGATCCAAATTTACAAAATATACCAGTTCGTAGCACCCATGGTCGAAATATTCGCAAAGCATTTATCGCGCGCAAAGGATGGAAACTTTTAGCAGCCGATTATTCTCAAATTGAACTGCGCATCCTAGCAGCTCTAACAAAAGACGATGGTCTACTTAGCGCATTTCGAAAAGGTCAGGATATTCATACAGCCACAGCTGCTAAAATTTTCGAATGCCCACCCCAGCAGATCACTCGTGACCAACGTAGCACTGCTAAAATGGTCAATTTTGGTATTCCTTATGGGATTTCAGCATTCGGCCTATCTCAGCGACTAGGAACCGTATCACGTAGCGAAGCACAAGATATAATTGATAGCTACTTTGCTCAATTTCCAGGTATTGCTGGCTATATGGACGCGCAACAAGCAAGTGCTCGCGAGCATGGTTATGTTGAAACCATATGCGGGCGCCGCAGATACTTGCGTGATATTCATTCAAATAATGGGACTATTCGTGCAGCTGCAGAGCGCAATGCCATCAACATGCCCATACAAGGAACAGCCGCTGATATGATTAAAATCGCAATGGTTCGCATACAAAATACAATCACTAAAAAAGAGCTTAGTAGTCGCATGTTGCTTCAAGTTCACGATGAGCTCATATTTGATATGGACCCTAGCGAAGAAGCTATTTTACGTACAATCATAACTAAAGGCATGCAAGGAGCTCTAGAAGCGCTGGAGTGCCCAATAGAGATAGACATCGGCATAGGCGATAATTGGCTGCAGGCTCATTGACCCTCTTTACAGTAACATCATATTTAATAAGCTACTATTACAGAAACATGGATAAAAGTGAAAAACGCAAACAGGCTTGGATAGGAGATGCTGTTCTCGCCCTTTTCGCGCGTGAATGGATCCTATCAGAGCCATCCATTACTGCAGCTAATAGGGCCACTACATTTGTGCAAATGACTTCCAATCAATTTTTATCCGCACTTGGTGAACCAACTGCAATGGAGGCAGAAATAGGACAAATTTATCAAAAAGAGGGGCTTCATGCAGCCTTTGCATTGATAAATAAAAAATTTGTTCCGGTATTTAAAAAACAGCAAAAAAACCGTTTAAAAAATAGCGGTAACTACCGTAATAAAAATAATTCTTAAGCGCGTTCAGGCCGTGGAAAAAGAATCGTCTTTTCACCAAGTGCTTGCCCTGCAAGAGTAAATCCCCAATCGAGTTGCCCGTCTAAGGAGGTAAATTCCTTAGCTCCAACTAAGCTTCGAATTTGCGCACTAGTAGTTGGCATTACAGGACTTAGAAGAACTACGCTAAGCCGTATTGCTTCAGCCATAGTCGCTAAAGATGTTGCTAATTTCTGCTGATCACCTGTTTCGGCCGATTTAGCTAACTTCCAAGGTGCGCGCGTTTCTGCATACTTATTGATTCCGGATATGAATATAAAAATTCGCTCTAAAGCTTTGTGGAATTTAAAATCATCGAACAAAGGTATGATCTCCGCACGAGTCGATTCCCATAATTCGCGTAATTCTTGTTCAGGAGCTTCAAAAATTTGTGCCTCTGGTATCTTTCCTTCTGTATATCGAGCGCCCATATTTAGGAGACGACTAACTAAATTACCAAGGTCGTTAGCAAGGTCGCTGCTGTAACGACTCAAAAATAATTCTGTCGAAAATTCACTATCTTGCCCAACATTCATTTCACGTGTGACAAAGTAGCGAAATGCATCTGCTCCATATTGCTCAATTAAATCCAGTGGATTAACCACTTCACCTGTGCTCTTAGACATCTTTGCCCCAGAGCTCAGCCACCACCCGTGAACCAATAAATGCTTCGGCAAATCAAGTTCTAGTGCCTTCAACATAATCGGCCAGTAGACCGCGTGTGGAGGAACTAAAATATCTTTTCCAATAACATGATAATCCGCAGGCCAATTATGCGAAAAAGTTTCAGTTCCGTAACCTGCTGCTGTAATATAATTAGTTAGTGCATCAAACCAAACATAGGTCACAAAATCAGAGTCAAAAGGTAATTCGATTCCCCATTCTAATCGTTCCTTAGGGCGTGAAATACACAGATCATTTAAAGGCTCCTTTAAAAATTGAAGTACGTCAGCAGTACGAAATCGTGGGTATATCCAGTCCTGATTATTATTTATAAAATCTATCAACCATTCCTGAAACTGCGCTAGCTTAAAGAAATAATTCGTTTCAATAACTTCTTCAACTTCACCATAAATCTCTGGCCAGTGACCATCCACTTTTTCTTTTTCCGTAACAAACTGCTCTTGTCGGGAGCTGTAGTATCCAGAGTACTGTGCTTTATAAATAAGATCCTTATCATGCAGCTTTTGGAGAACCTCACCAACCACAGACTTATGACGGTCCTGTGTTGTACGGATATAGTCATCATTAGATATCGCAAGCTTTTCACAAACCGATTGAAACTCCTCTGCCATGCGATCACAAATCTGAATTGGCTCCAATCCAGCTTTGTGAGCTGACATTTGGACCTTTTGGCCATGTTCATCAAGTCCAGTCAAAAACTTAACCTTTTGACCATTTAAACGTCGATAGCGAGCGATGATATCGGTCAGCACTTTTTCATAAGCATGGCCCAAGTGAGGGGATCCATTTGCATAGTCAATTGCTGTGGTAATATAGAAATTTTTACTCATTAAACAAGCCAAGTTGGTGCAAACCCATACCTAGTGCAAGCTTAGCAATTATAAGATAGCATCTATAAGCAGCTGTTTACGACCACGATAAATATTAAGCCTAATGACTAGCTCTACCTCACCATCATTATTTTCTAAGTAGGATTGTAGCCCAGTAGGCCCCATTAATTCACGCTCTACTGCATGTGCTGACCAAAGGACGCCCCCTACCCTTATCATCAATGGATTCATTTGAACAATTGTTGCCTCGACCCGGTAAAGTCGACCAACATAATCACCATAATCATCCTCACTTAAACGACTCAAAAAAGCCCCCTCTTTTAGGGAACCAACAGCAGGATGTCCCACGACGGAATGTGGAATTTCTACTGATGGAGTATGCTCTCCAAGGCTAAATTCTGACGTAGAAGCAAAAGCTCTTGTAGAAAAATGTGCAAACACTGGGAAATGATCAGAAGTTCCTCCTCCTTGTGTACCAGCAAAGTTCCATTCGAGTGGTCGACCAATAATATCCGCATTAATTTCAGGTAGTATCAGGTGATTAAATGACCCATCTATATAGCTAATACCCTGATTATCATAGAGTCCCCGAGAGGAAATTAAATGCATGAGACTACCACGACGACCCCGCCACACTTCAGAGTAACGAAGCTCAATGGGTAACTCATACCAAAAGTTATACCACTGGGAACTCTGGAATGTCTCATCACCATCCGCTCCAAGGACATCATTGATGCCGGTTTTTAAATCTGCAAAGATAGAGGAGTGATTGTAGTGCGAATTTAAGTCACCTCCAATGATAATATCTGCTTGCGGATTGTTGCTCAGCTGTGCCTGCACCAAACGGTGTAAAACTTGTGCATTTTGAACCCTAATATTTTCCATATTAGGATTAGAAGCACCTGACTTCCAATGGTTACAATAAACCACTAGACCGTGACCATTAATATCGAGTTCCGCTTCGATTATATCGCGGGCACGATGTAAACGGTGACTTTTTGACCAGCGGATAGGGAATTTTGAAAAGATCGCATTGGTATGTGCCATGTTGTCTTCGATAGGCTTGGCAGGGCAACTAACAACATGATATCCACTAATTCCAATATCATCGAGCGCTTTTAGTAACCAATGCACAGAGGAAATGTCAGCAAACTGAGTTTGCCAGCCATCAGTCAGCATTGATTCTACACTGAGACCCGAATATTTTAATAAGAATTCTTCCGAACTCATAGTAGTACTTTGAGGAGTAAAATCAGCCTCAAATTCTTGGAAAAGCACTATTTCTGGACCAATTCCTGAATTAAAATGAGCAAGTGTTCGGCGTGCATTGATTAACTTAGTTAGTAATTTACGCCGTGTATATGTGTAGGGATCGTCCGCTTCATCTTGTTTGTAATCGTTATAAATAGCTACTCCATCTATATCGAACAAGTTCTCCACATTATAGGCGACTAGAACAAAATCTGTAGTCGCATCACTTTTGATGCATCCGCTTACAAAAGGAATAACTAAAAATAGGTAAAAAAATCGATGCATATCTAATTGGAGTAATAATACCTTAAATTGACAAGCAATGGCTTATTAAAACGTCCTGCTGTTAATCAATCTTTACATTCTTTCTGCATAGAATCTCGATCATCAATTTTATTCAATCGAAATAGACTACTATCGGAAGCATCCATTAGAATTTGAGATAAATATTTAAGAACAAATAGCAAAGCCACTCGACCGGCACCATTCAATAAGGCTAATAATTGAGAATCAAAGCCTGGATAAAACAAAAACTTAAGAACCGTAGATATACAAGTAACACCAATTGCAATCCAACAGAGTATGTTGATTATTATTCGCACTTCCGAGTAAGCGGAAATTGCACGAATTTGATTACGTAGAGCCCCGATTGAGCTAAGTGCTGAAGGTCGATGAGAAGCACTTTTTGACTTACCGCGCCCATTATTGCCAAGTCGATCTGTAGGATACGATTGGCTAACACGATTACGCGAAGAACAATAAGCATCATAAGCTTGTTCCCACTGGTGTTGATTCATCTTTCGCGACATTGGATCTACTTTTTCACGCGAAGATTTAAAGGATTCAAAACTTTTCATCTGCATAGCAAGAAGAACAATAACTTAATAATTCTTTAGCTTCCCTATACATGTGGATAAAAGCGCATCAATGCTCGTATCGAATTCGTTAAAATGTCCGCGTTCTGCTTAGTGGTATTTTGCTTTACACCTACCGCAGCAAGAATAACCGCATGATGCAGGTTTAAACGCTCTAAATAATCATTTTGTGCAGGCTTAATTCGCTGTGTTAGATAATACTCACTGATCATAGTTATAATCTTTGTCGCATGATCCTCCTTCGTACTTACCCATCGTGCGAGCTGTTGCCTCGAATGAGCATCCTCTAGACTCGCCAATTCGTTAATCATTTCACAAGCCTTCTGTATTGTCTGTGCATCTTCTAACATTGTATGCACACGACTGTGGTCATCATAAATACCGCATGGCACTTGACAGTGCGCATGTAGCATCGGCGTATAGATAACTACACTAAATAGTAGAAGAAATCGAATAACAATGTTCATGGGAGTAAGTTAGTATAAATTTAGTAAAAACTTTCAACAATGTAATCGTATTAAGTATCGCAATAAATGAAAACAAGGGAAACATATCCATTTAAAGTTAAAAGTTATACTTATGAAACATTCAAATTCATTCTCACGCCCAGATAAACGAGCGACCGACCAACTACGATCCATTCAGTTTGAAACAGGAATCGCTCCACACGCACTTGGTTCAGTACTTGTTAGCTTCGGAGCTACTAGGATAATCTGTGCAGCTTCAGTCGACAATCGTGTGCCCGGCTGGATGCGTGCGCAAGGGGTCGAAGGAGGTTGGATGACTGCAGAGTATTCTATGCTACCGTACAGTACATTAGACCGTAAAACTCGCGATATATCTCGCGGGAAATCAGATGGAAGAACTGTAGAAATACAGCGATTAATTGGTCGCGCCCTCCGAGCCGTTTTTGATTTAAAGAAATTTAGTGGTAAAACATTATGGTTAGACTGCGACGTGCTTCAAGCAGACGGAGGAACTAGAACTGCTTCAATAACAGGTGCATATGTGGCGGCGCAAATAGCCATTGGTAAACTATTGGACGGCGGACAACTTACCGAAAATCCCTTTACTAATTCAGTAGCAGCAGTCTCTGTGGGAGTTTATCAAGATACTCCTGTGCTCGATTTAAACTATTTAGAAGACAAAGACGCCGCAGTAGATGCAAATCTTGTAATGACTGGTAGTGGTCAATACGTAGAAGTCCAAAGTTCTGGAGAAGAGTCAACTTTTAGCCGTGAACAGCTTGATGAGCTACTAGAGCTAGGGTCCAAGGGGGTTAATGAAATTATCCAACTTCAAGAGCAAGCGATAAGCGAAGGATTATCATGATTACAATTAATCAAGTTACCCACAATTTCGGAAAAAAGGTTCTCTATAATAAGATTAATGGTGTCATCGGTGCGCATGATAGAATCGCTTTAGTTGGATCCAACGGTTCAGGTAAAACGACTCTACTGCGTATGCTGATGGGAGAATTTGAACCGGATCAAGGCACTTTCGACAGACCAGATTATGTATCTATCGGTTATCTACCTCAAGATGGCATCCAAGTCTCTGGGAAGACTCTATACGCAGAAGCACAAAGTGCTTTCGGGGACATCTTAGAGCTTCAAAAGAAAATAGAATCTGCCGATGCTGCACTACTAGATATGGATACTGAGGCTGCGGAGTACTATGATTTAATTGATACAATAGGTGAATGGGAGCAACAGCTTGAAAATTACGAGCCACAGAAGATGCAATCACGTATTGAGCGAATATTGATTGGAATGGGATTTCAATCGACTGATTTTGAGCGTGATACCGGTGAGTTTTCTGGTGGCTGGCAAATGCGCATCGCCTTAGCTAAATTACTACTACAAAATCCATCACTGATCATTTTAGATGAGCCAACCAATCACCTTGATATCATTTCACAAAACTGGGTGGAACAATATCTCAAACACTATCAAGGAGCAATTATATTGATTTCTCATGATAAGGCATTTCTAGATGTTGTTACTAACCGCACTCTAGAATTGAAACTAGGAACGCTAAATAGCTTCAAGGGTAACTACTCCTATTATTCGAAAGAGACATTAATACGCTTAGAGCAATTACGTAAGGCTCACAAAAATCAGCAAAAAGAAATTTCAGATATAAAAGATTGGATTAACCGATTTCGGTCCAATGTAAAAAAAGCGAGCATGGTGCAAAGCCGTATAAAGCAACTCGAAAAAATCGAGCTGATTGAAATTCCTCGTGATGAAAAAAAGATCTATTTCCGATTTCCAGAGCCACCTCCATCTAGTTCGAAAGTAATTAATGTGACTGGTCTGCATAAGTCCTATGGAGATAATGTAGTTTTCGATGGACTAAACCTACGCATTGATAAGGGCGATAGAATTGCAGTTGTTGGTGTAAATGGTGCCGGCAAATCAACGCTTGCTAGAATCATGGCGGGCACCGAGCCCTATCAAAAAGGGGAAGTTGAGAAAGGATTAAATACAGTAATTAGCTATTTTGCACAGTCACAAGCAGATGAGCTTAATCCTACAAATACAGTACTTGAAGAGGTTGAAGCTGCAGCGGTTACTAATAAAGATGCCAATCCGAGGGCAGCGCTCGGTGCACTACTTTTCTCAGGAGATGAAGCGCTCAAGAAAAATGCTGTCCTTTCTGGTGGTGAAAAAAATCGTGTTGCGCTTGCAAAAATGCTAATGAAACCAGGCAATTGTCTAATTCTTGACGAACCTACAAATCATTTAGATATCAAATCTAAGGAAGTTTTACAAGACGCCATAAATGCCTTTGAAGGAACTGTAATACTAGTCAGTCACGACCGATCTTTTCTAGATGGAGTGGTCAATAAAGTACTAGAAGTAGCTCCAGGAAGTACGCGCATGCTAACTTGTAATGTTACAGAATACGTCCAGCGTATTGAAAAAGAAATGTCAGAAGGCGCGGATAATTAGCTAACCAATTACAATTTTTAGCGGAATAATACTGTGCAATCTGCTTATGAATATTCAAAATAAATAAAGCTATAATTAATAAAAATATGCCCAAAGAGATGCCTTTACTTTAAGCCCACTCTGGGTAGCTTACATCAATCTAAATTAATATAACCAACACTAATTAATACAATGCCAGTTGCAACACCACAGCAATACGAAGCAATGATCGATGCTGCCCAAAAGGGCAACTATGCCTATCCGGCGGTCAATATTACATCCATAACAACTATCAATGCGGCCCTTAAGGCTTTTGCAGATGCGAAGTCTGATGGAATCATTCAAGTATCCACTGGAGGTGGGCAATTCGCCTCGGGCTTGAATGTATCCGATGCAGCATTTGGAGCTATTGTTTTAGCGGAGGCAACTCATATACTGGCAGAAAAGCACGACGTACTTGTTGCTCTTCATACCGATCATTGCCACCCAGAAAAAGTGGAAGGATTTTTGAAACCACTTCTGGAGGCTTCGCGAAAGCGTATCGCTGAAGGTAAAGGCCCCCTATTTCAATCGCACATGTTCGACGGATCAGTCGTAGATTTACAACAGAATCTAGAACTCTCTAAAGAATTACTTAAAGAGTGTGCTGAACTAGATATCATTCTCGAAGTCGAGGCGGGATGCGTTGGCGGAGAAGAAGACGGACATGATACTTCGGGACTACCTGCTGAGAAGCTATATACTACTCCAGAAGACATGTTAGAGGTCTACGAAGAATTACAACCTATTGGTCGCTTCTTATTTGCAGCTACATTTGGTAACGTGCACGGGGCATATAAACCAGGAGCTGTACAACTAAAACCAACTATTCTACGCGATGGACAAAAAGCTGTGACTGATAAACACGGCACTGAAGCTTTTATGGATTTAGTTTTCCACGGTGGATCTGGTTCTGAACTTAGTGATATTCGTGAAACTTTAGAGTATGGTGTGGTTAAAATGAATATTGATACCGATACTCAATATGCTTTTACACGCCCAGTGGTCACTCATCTTTGCGAAAACATTGAAGGGGTCCTCAAAATTGATGGAGAAGTCGGCAATAAGAAGACTTACGATCCGCGCAGTTATTTAAAGAAAGCTGAAAAAAACATGGCAGACCGCTTAGTTCAGGCAGCTGAAGATCTTTGTTCTAATGGGAAAACAATATTTAGTAACGTTTAATTACTAATATACTTTTTTATGTATATAAAACTAATGAATATAACTCTGCATGCTACATTCATTCTAGGTAAAGATCGAAACGTCCAAAAACTTCATGTCCTTTAACCTTCACCTGAGCAAATAATCGATACCAACCAGAATTAGGCACATTGAATAAAAAACTTAATGACTCATCGTCCTTTACTGCTCCGATAATGCTACTAGTTGGATGCATGTGCGCAAACCCGCGTCCTGCTTCATCAAAAGCAACCATATGACCTGGGGCTCCCATAATGTCTTCTAACTGCAAGGCAGATCCATTCTCATTGGAGACATCTAAATTAATTTTATAATCACGACCTGCATAAAGTTTCTTAGGGATTCCCTGTAAACTGAAACGAACACCTTCAGTTAGTGAAGTTCGACTATTCTTAAATTTGGCTTTAGTTGACGTGCCTGAGATAGCACACACTGACGACGCAATCATTTGACGCCTTGTTCGCAGAGGAACGATCTCAGCGAAGGCGCGATAGGAACCAGGACGCTTGGGCAAAAAGCTAAAGCGGTAGCGCCCATTTAAATCCACTGCATCTGGATGCACATGATGATAATCCTCTAAAGATCGATCTATCAGCATAAGATGCATCTTTTTTGTATGTGTTTTCGCTAGTTCATGGGAGGCTATCGCTGTACCTCCAGAAGTTTCTAACAGTAAATCAACCGTAACAGACTTCCCTGATTGATTAGCATTACTGGATACTAATTCCATTTTTAGCGGATATTTTATGCGTTCTAAATCTAGAAATCCTGCATGATTGGTAGCACAAAACTCAATACTGCCATCCTCATTAGTCACCTCTTCATAATGAAGAAATCCACACTGCGCATCCGGTAAAACTCGCAGTAGAAAAAAGCTTATTACAAAAAAAACTGTAATAGTAAACATAACAAACTTATCTTTAAGAGTCATTTTAAAACTACAGAATACAAAAAAGTATGAGAGAAAATTCAAATAATTAGTATTAATTTACTAATTAAAGAGCGGCTCTGCAGCCTTCATTATCGAATCAACTGACCACCGAGGACCATCTTTTGCATAAATAATTTTACCATTAGCATCGATTAGAAAGGTAGTCATCGTGTGGGTAATCGTATTATTCTCATCACGAGTTAAAATACCAAACTGATATAAAATATCTTCCACTACTGATGAGTCAAAGTGAGTGAGCAAGTGGAAATTGATTGGTTTCAGATCATTGGCTTGCATATATTCATTTAAAATCCCAGGAGAATCAAATGTTGGATCCATCGTTATGGATACAAAATTTAAATTTTCCCAATTATTCTGCGCTGCTACTACTTGTAATTCGGACATCTTTGCAGTCGCAGCTGGACACATTTCAGGAACCATGCACCGAGTAAAGATAAAGTTTAATACGAAAGGCTTTCCACGTAATTGTTTTATTTGAGAAAAACGGCCATTTTGATCCAACAATGCAAAATTGGGTATATAGTCTCCGTCACGAAGTGCCCTGCGCCTTGTTTTTGTTGATGTATCTTCATGTAGTTGATTATTGATAACTTGTGCTATTTCGGCCTGGAGTCCATCAACTGGAAATACTGATTCTAAGTGCCAATTGTTAGCATAATAAACTGCTTTAGCTCGAATTAAGCGATCTTTGTAGTCAATCTCTCGATCTCCTGCACCCACCTTAAAACGAATCGTTTCATTGTTTTGAAACTCTCCACCAGTAGTAGCTAATTTTACCAATAAAATACTTTTTGAGGTATCGGCATCAAGTACCGTGCCAGTAATATAATCGGCAGATAGCAAAGCGCTACTAAGCAATAAAAATAGGAGGTTTAACTTGATAATAGTATACTAAACTTTTTATAGAGATCTGCAAGCATGACCGCGTAATAGAGTATCTCTAATAATAAAACAATACGCTTACACTATAAGAATGATCATATTAAGTCTTAATTCTTATCTTAATACCTTTTCGCATAAATGTAGGTACATCTAAATCCTCGTCTTTATACATATTTCTTTCAGTTTTATCAAAATAACCACGCTGTGCTTCAGTATCGAACGTAAATTCATTCTGTTTGGAATTTACTGGCATTTTCTTACTTAATTTTGATTTATGAACCGCTCGAGGCGGTTCATTACTTTGAGAAATCTGTGTCTCTAATCCTATCCCTCCTAAATTCGGTTGAGATCCTTCATTACTTTTATCAATTTTTAAGCTTACCTCTTCGGATGAATCTATAGGCTTAGGAACCACTTCAAGATCTGCTTTTGCTAAAATACAGATTTCAATTCTATCACCAAGTGCCTCATCGATAACTGCACCAAATACAATGTCTTCTTTGGATCCGAAGCGTTTGCTAACTTGAGAAACAATAGTGTTAACTTTTGAAATTCCTAGATTTGCGCCACCAATAATATTAACTAAGATACAATCTAAGTTAGCCGGGCGATCTCCCATGTGAAGTAGCGGGCAAATAAATAATTCCTCAAGGGCAATTTTGACAAAATTTTCACCTGATCCACTACCTGTAGCAAACAAAGTCTTACCCCCAAGATTTTTAAAGACGGCGCGCAAGGCACTAAAATCCTGATTAATTAACCCAGTTTTAAGTAACATTGCACAAATAGAATTAATGCCTTTCCCGACCCATTGATCGGCTACAGCAAATGCGTTGAGTACACTTGTATCTTCTTCACCCTCTTGTAAAAGTACGTCGTTAGGAAGAGTAATTAAGCCATGAACTCGATTGCGTAATTCGCCCAAGCTTTCATCCGCAATTCGTTGTCGACGCGCTCCTTCAAAACTAAATGGTTGGGTTGCAAAAGATAGAACTAAAGCATCTGTTTTGGCGGCAACTTCAGCTAATATAGGAGCGACCGCGCTACCGGTTCCACCTCCAAGACCTACGACCAGTATAATTAAGTCCATATCAGCAATCAATCGAGCGATAGCGTCTCTATCAGATTCTGCAGCGCGCCGACCAATTTCAACTTCTCCTCCAGCGCTCAATCCATGACTAACAGATCGACCGATTACTAATTTCTCAGCAATAGGAGAATTAGCTAATGCTTGAGCATCGGTATTAATGACTGCCAAACGTACATCGCCTAAATTATCCAGCTTGAGACCATCCACTGCGTTTGTGCCTGCGCCCCCTACGCCAATAATCTTAATCTTCAGGCCGCTCGAGTTCGAGGAAGGATCAAAAATTTTGTTAGTTTCAATAGTCACAGCTAAGCTATTTTATTCAATTCTAAAATAATATTTATAAATTAAGCATTCTTAAATACTTTGATTATACTACCAATAAAATTACTAGGTTTTGATGGTTCGGATTTCCCCTCTTGGCCCGTTAGCGCATAGTGCAATAGTCCAAGAGCAGTGCTGTATTCAGGCTGGCGTAACTCTGACTTTACATTTGATTGAATTTGAGCAGATCTAGCTGCTATACCAAAAACTGAATGTGCAGCTTCGGATATTCCATTTAAACGTGAACTACCCCCGCAAAGCACCACACCACTTGAAATATCGCTGCTGTTAAAAAGTTCTGCATCAACTAATTGATCTTTAATAATGTTAAAGATCTCATCGACACGAGCAGCAATAATTTTGGTGACTGCAGATTTAGGGTACTCCCTGTCACCTATAGTTAGATCTCCGATTAGCCAAATTTTCTCATCCCTATCCTCCGCTTTATATAAAGCTCGACCATGTTTGACCTTAATTTCTTCTGCACTTTTCGCTCCCGTGCGTAAACCAATACTTAAGTCATTACTAATATGATCTCCTCCAACAGCTACAACTCCTGTTCGAACAATATAGCCCTTACGATACAATACCCAGTCGGTAGTACCTCCTCCAATATCAATCACCAATGCACCTGCTTCTTTTTCAGCCTCTTCGAGTAACACCGCACTGGATGCAATGCTTGAAATAATCATATCTTCGACTTTGAAATCCAAGCCTTTGATAACACGTAAACAATCGCTAACAACCGCCTTGTTGCCGTGCACGCACCAATACCAAACTTGCAATTGTTGACCCTCTCTTCCGAGTGGACTTTCCATCAATTGACCGTCCAAATTGAAGGGGTTTTGTATGTGATGGATGTAGGTTCGATCCTCCGGCAGCATGCGTCGCTTGGCATCCTCCTTAGCTTGCTCAATATCAGTGTTACGAACAATACTGTCAGATGCACTAACACTTGCTGTACCTTGATTAAAAATTCCCTCTAAATGAGCTCCAGTTTGAGCCAAGTAAATCTCATCGATACGACGCCGTGAATTTCGTTCCGCACTTATAATTGCTGTATGTATACAGTCGCTGGCTTTTTGTAAGTCTACAATTACACCTTTTTTAATTCCGTCTGAAGAGCCGACGCTGTGCCCAATGATACTAAGCTCAGAATCATCAATAATTTCGCCGACTAATACTACCACCTTAGTGGTTCCCATCTCAACGGCAGCAACGACTCTTGAATGGCTCATACTCAAACTATATAAGGATATTAATAAAGACTCGTACGACCACTACTAAATTGCACAGCAGCAGCATCACGTAAAGAAAGATCAACACTTTTTAAGTGATCTTTAATACTTAAACTTACTTCTCTGATATGCCCTAATCGATCGAGCTGAATATTAAAATCAGTCGTTACTGAAAAAATTAGTCTTGTTATACTTAATGTTTGGCTCTTACCAACCGGCTGAGCTGCTTGAATTTCAATAACTTCACCTGGTGAATTATTTATCCCTGAATAGCTCTTGAGCGAAACCACCTGCCATTTTTTATACTCTGATGGATGTTTTTGACGACACGTTTCTAGTAAATTAGCAACATGCTCAATACCTTGAAGCGGCTGGTAATCACCTCCATGGTGAAAATAAGGACGCAGAAATGGTAGTTCACGTAACTCTTCTCTGTTATATCCAATGCCTTGATAAATCGTACCAACACTTGAAATAATTCGTTGCTGTCTGTTTTTATTAGGCTCCTCGACAGCTAAGCGCATTATTGGTACATACTCTTTTATATCGATACGTAAGGCATCTGGAAAAACGCGCTCAACAGAAGCAAAATGCACCTGACCAAAAGCTTCTAACTGAGCCTTAATAATACTTATATCAGCCTCCGCTAAGCGTGTTCCCATCTTTAACTGAACAACCGAACTAAGCCACCGATTGTTGAGCACTCCATTAGTATTAAATTCGATTCTTTCAATTGGTAGGGTTTGCGAAGCAATAGATCTTTGCGTGGTGTATGCACTATATTTTACTAAAAAAATTATCATCCCGAAAATAACGGTTATTAAAAAAATAATACTCCCTATTTTAAGTGCCTTGCGAATACGCCTTCGTTTAAAAGAAGGTGAAACGACTGCTTTTTTAGTGCGTTTGGTTAAATTATGCCAACTTTGTTCACCGCTCGCATTCGACGAAGCTTTATGTTGATACGATGGCATTAATTAATTGCTCCTAGTTCGCGCATAGAGAATCGATCTATAGCAGAGCTTACTAACTCTACTGCTAATTGATTAAAGTCATATCCTTCACAACTTGCACTTTTCGGAAGAAGGCTAGTTTCAGTCAGGCCTGGTAAAGAATTGATCTCCAATAAATATGGATTGGCTCCATCCAATATAAAATCGATTCGTGCAAAGTCTCGGCACCCACACTGAGAAAATAACTGTTCAGCTGCTTCTTTAATACGCCTGCTAATTGGTGCATCTAAATTAGCAGGGTAAATATAGTCTGAAGCACCCTTAGTATATTTAGCAGAATAATCATACACGCCAGTTTGACTGGTTACCTCAACAATGCCCATAGCTTTACCGTTCAAAATACCAACAGTTAATTCCCGTCCCTCAATTCGCTCCTCAACAATCCAATCTCCTTCGTTTATTTGAGATAAAGTAACACCTAGCTCGGAACGATGATTGGTGAAGTACAATCCAATACTACTGCCCATGTTGTTAGGTTTAAGCACAAGCGACTGCCCTAGTTCTGAAATAAAATCATCAGCTGGCGGTATTTTTTGACCTGAAAAATAAATACCTTTAGGAGTCTTAATGCCTAATTCATGTGCCACTTGCTTTGTGCCATATTTATCCATACACAAACCACTAGCAATAGAGTCACTACCGCAATAGATAATACCTAAATCTTCCATTGCTTTTTGCAAAGTACCGTCTTCACCAAAAGATCCGTGTAGAGCAGGAAAAACTATAACCCTTTTAGGATCAATTGATTTAGGTATTTGCGTAGAATCTAATCGTAATGGTTCTACGCAATAAGAATTCTGTAATGCATTACTAATTGAAGTACCACTTCGCAAAGATACATCACGTTCAGCTCCTACGCCTCCATAAATGACAATAATTTTATCTGGGCTAGACATCAGCAACAGGTTCCTCGATTGGTCCTAATACATCTTCCCAATTTTTCCCGAGTAATAAAACTTCAGGTTCCAACAGGTAGCCTGACTGCTTAAAGATTAAAGAGCGCACCTCTCTTACTAAATCGATCACATCTTTTGCAGTCGCTTCTCCATGGTTGACGATAAAATTACCATGAACTGAGGATACCTCTGCATCGCCAATTCGCATACCTTTAATACCATATTCTTCAATCAATCGCCCTGCATAATTTCCATCTGGATTTTTAAATATACAGCCAGCGCTAGGCTCACGAGGTTGGCTGGCTTTTCGTGAATGAGAATACGTATCCATACGATCACGAATGAGTTGCGTATTACAACTTTCTAGTGGGCTCTTTAGCACAGCCCCTAAAGCAATAGCAGTGCTGATTTCTTCAACTTTACGATATCCAAAATGAAACTCATCCTTGTGTAATTCCTTGAGATTTCCATCGCTATCAATTAAGATGACCCGTTCCACTACATCAAACATCCAACTACCCATAGCCCCTGCATTCATACGTAAAGCACCTCCAACAGAACCAGGGATACCCTCTAAAAACTCAAATCCGGAAAGCCCTTCTTTAGCAGCCAATCCACAAATACTTTTAAGACGAACGCCTGCAGTTACCCAAATACGCCCATGACCGAGAGCCTCTTTACTTCGCCACTTACTAGTATTAAAACGAATTACAAGACCATCAAATGATCCATCTGGAACAAGAAGATTTGAGCCTCTTCCTAAACAGAATATATTCAACTGGAAAAATTTAGCAGCACTTAAAACCGCCTGCAAATCAACTAAATTGGATGGTTCTACATAAAAACGTGCAGAACCCCCAATTCGCATGGTTGTTTTGTTTGCTAAAGCTTCATTCTCTAATAATCGACAATCTTTTGATACACGAGATTGCAGAAACTGTATAAAAGCTTGAGGTGCATCAAATCCAGTGCGGATCATTTGTACAAAAGCTCCAGAAAACTGATCAATGTCTCCGGCTCCTACAAATGCTAGTATCGCTGGCACTTCCGATAAATTATTAGCCAGTTCCTTCATGCCTGCTATATCCATCGATAAAATTTCGGGTAAGGGATCAGTAAAGGCTGTTGATAAATCATTTAGCTCCCCCCCGTCTACTGGCGCCTCATGAGCGGAATAAACTGGCAATAAAAATAATTGGTCTACGGTAGCTAGAATGGAGGCAAATGCATCTCTAAACTGCTTTGTTCTCGTGAATCTATGTGGTTGGAATACCACCACCAATTTTTTCTCAGAGGCTAGCGAACGCAAACTACTTAATAATGAGTTAATCTCATTTGGATGGTGCGCATAATCCTCAATAATGCTAAGTTGTACATCTTGGTGTAAGACCTGTTGTCTGCGCAGCATACCACGATAAGAAGAAAAAATAGATCGAGGTAACTTTGCATTACAAAGATGAGCTACAACTGCTAAAGCTGCAGCAGCATTGCCTTCATTCATTTCGCACATTTTTGGCGATTCAACCTGATATGATTCGAGTGATGGAATAGCTACTATACTAGCATTTGCAGGAGCAGTAAAATCGGAACGTAAGTGATCTGGCACTAGAATGGTAGATTTTGTCCTTTCTATAATACCAGCAAATGCATCATGAATTGATTGCTCCGAAGTATAATAATCTGGATGGTCCCAGTCCGCATTTAGTAAAACAGTAACCTCTGGTTGAAATTGATCGATCGTTCCATCACTTTCATCAATCTCAGCAATTAGCCAATCACTGGATGTATAATTGCTAGGTAGTAAAGTCGGCTCATTAAAATATCCTCCTAGTATATAATTTACCTGATAGCTAGCTTGACGAAGCAGATGTGCGATCATACCCGACGTTGTCGTCTTGCCATGACTTCCAACTATTGCGATTAAACGCTTTTGCTGACTTACCTTTGCAAGCATTTCTCCGCGCCGCATTGTTGGGATACCCCTCGCTTGTGCAGCTTGCAAAATAGTATGTGTCGGAGTAATCGCACTAGAATAAACTATTATATGATAGGATTCTAAATGCTCCGGAAATATAAAATCCATTAATTGTACGCCTGAAGCGACTAACAATTCTCGGGGACGCTCTTGAAGTGCGTCATCATATCCAAAAATATTCATACCTGAATTTGACAGCCAACTCGCAAGAGGAGCCATGCCCATGCCACCTACTCCTAAAAAAAGATAGCTACTAGTAGACCTGATCATATATGGACACACTCCTTTTTTTGTACTGTATCCTCGCAGATAACCTCAATATCTGCAGCTATTCGCTCACTGGAATTAAATCGATCTAAACGATCTAAATTTGATTTAAAATTATTTAATAACCAATCATTGAACATCAATTGTTCGACTTCGTCGGTTAGTTGCCCAATATTTTTTTGGTCCAAAACGATTCCGGCTCCATGCTGTTCATGAATTAAAGCATTGGCTTGTTGGTGATTATCAGCGGCATGTGGATATGGAATCAATATGGCAGGTGCCCGGCAGCAAATGATTTCAGCAATCGAACCAGCACCTGCTCTAGAGACGACTAAATCTGCAGCTGAAATAACATCTCCCATACGGCTTGAGAATGGTACCATAGTAGCAGTAATCTGATCCCCATTTATATTTTCGCAAGCGATTGTACCTGCGGTCAACTTACCTAAGCCAGTTACACAGTAGACTGTAATTCCAGCTTTAGCTAATCGCTCAAAACTACTCATAACCCATTCATTGAGTGCTTCGGCTCCTTGACTACCGCCTATCACGACTAATAATTTATTAGGCACTTTAATATCTAGCCGCAGCCATGCATCCGCTTTTAGAATATGCTTCACTTCTTTACGTACAGGATACCCAAAGTGACGAACAACATTGATAGGCGCCCCTGCAAGTTTGACTCCATCGGGTAAATAAATTCGATCGGCCATATACTTGAGCATACGAATTGCCTTTCCTGGCTTGCAATTAGCCTCATGCAGAACCACTTGAACTCCCATAAGGCGAGCAGCAAGTCCAAGACCAGCAGACAGAAATCCTCCAAATAGCATAACTGCATCTGGTTCTTGTTCTCGTATTAATTTATATGCCAAAACAAAGCCCGAAAACAAGCTCATCAAAGATCTAAATATAGCACTAAATCCTCCACTGAAAGCTTGCCCTGGCATTCTGTAAAAGTTCAGGTGTCGATATTTCTCAATAAGTATAGTATCAACATCTTTTTGACTGATCAATAGCAGGCATTGATGCCCTCTTTCTTGCAATGTTTCTGCTAAGGCAATCCCAGGAGCTAAATGACCCCCTGTGCCTCCACAAGCTATCAATACCATACTCATGCGCCCCGCTGCCTAACTATGGTAGGCATTCGCCAACTACGGAAACCGTTAAGTATTATACCAGTTAAGGTGAACATTAAGACTAGATTTGATCCACCGTAGGAAATGAAAGGAAGCGACATGCCTTTGGTCGGTAAGCAGCCAGTTACCACTCCTATATTTATCAAAGCTTGGTAAGTAACTAGAAGTAAGGCACCGACAACTAGTAAATATTGATATAAATCAGGAGCACGCTTCAGTTGCATTACGCCTACAAAAAACAACGTCATAAATAATATCACTACGCCTGCAGTAAAAACAAAGCCTAACTCCTCCCCTATAATCGCAAAAATAAAATCAGTATGTGCTTCAGGCAAAAATGACAACTGCTGACGACCATCGCCCAAGCCAACCCCATCAAAGCCCCCTGCAACAAAAGCTAAAATACCTTGCCATAATTGATACGAACTGTCCGAACGATTACCCTCAACATCCAAAAATGAAGTTATCCGCGCCAATCGAACTGGATCATTATAAATCGCGATTGCGAATAAAGTCAGTGCAAAAATTCCTGTAGGAATTAGAAATCGTAATCGAACTCCAGCTAAAAAAAGCATTGTTCCTCCAACCGCACCACAGAGAAAAGCAGTTCCAAAATCTGGCTCTAGAATAATTAACACACAAATCACAGTTAGTATAAAAATTGGTGTCATAAAGCCGCGAATAAAATCATCTAACATTCTACGATTAGTCGCCATGTAATGCGCTAATGAAAAGAGTAATCCAAGTTTACCTATTTCTGACACCTGCAAGCGCATTGGGCCAAAGTCAATCCAACGCTGTGCCCCATTAACTGTAACGCCAATACCAGGAATTAAAACTGCAAATAGAAGTAAGATTGAACCACCCGCCAATAGATATACATAGGGACGTAACGCATCTAAATTTATTAGCATGGCACATGCACCACAAAGAGTAGCAATCGCTAGCCATATTAATTGTTTACGTAGCAATACTGTAGGATTGTCGTGCATCGCTTGAGAGGCACTAAATAAGATGACCAACCCAAGAAAAGTTAAACAGATAACAATTAAGCTCAAAAAAACTCCTGCCGGAGGCATCCGCCACAACGAATTAGCCGAGGCAGTGCTAGCTTTCATACCGAATCTTATCAGTAGAATAATAAAGACTTATCAAAAAACTATTCGGTCGGTGAGCTAACAACTGGAATCTCGACTGCAGCTTCAAAAAGTTCGTCAGCTTTCTGATTTGGATCAGATTCTTGAATTGTTACCTCCTCTTCAATAGTAGCATCTGCCGAAACGACATTAAGCGTGACCGGTTCAGGCGTTAATTCAGTAACTTCTTCTTCAACGCTAGTAGGCATGGTCGACTCCTTATCTACAACGGCTTCGGTAACTGCTTCGGCTTGGAGCTCAGCAGTTACATTATCTCCTTGAGCTACATTAATGCCTGCAGATACAGGAATAACCAATGTAGAATTCAGTCGTATAAGATCCGAAGCCATACCATTAGCTGCTTTAATCGCACCAACAGTCGTGTCGAATTTTGTAGCAATTCGCGTCAATGTATCACCTGCGACTACTTTGTAATTAGTCGTAGTTGCATTGAAAGCTGAAGGTTGGTACATGTCTGCTACTTGAGTTTGAATAACTGCAGTACTTCCTTCTACTGGTATTCTAATTTCTTGACCAATACTCAAGACAGATTTTTCACTCAGAGCGTTCGCAGTATAGATATCATTTAGCGACACATTCTTTCTGCGAGATATAGCCCATAAACTATCCCCTTTCTGAATCGTATATGATTCGTAGGAGGGACCAGCTATATCAACGGTTGTATTAAAATCATCCATTGATGCCATACCTGCATTATCTAAATTGTTCGTCGGTCTTGTTGGCTCGACTCTGTCATTTAAATCGGAAGCACCGACACCGATATCGGCATTGAACGATGCATCGATTGTGGTTCCAGCATCAACTTCTTCTACGGCTGGAATTAAATCAAGATCAGATTGCGCCTGCGAACCAAGAGTTTCTTGCTGCTGATACGTCTTTGTGGGCGGTTGCCGAGTACTGCAACCAGGTTGGACGACAAGAACAGCAATGACACCTAAGTGCAGCGATAGGACGACTCCGAATATTTTAGAAACTTTCATAATAATGTTTAAAATTAGAATTTTTAATAGATTTATTGACAACAATATCATTCTTCAAACCTAAAACTGTAGAAATGAATAATTCTCCCCGCTCGGTATAAGATTTAAATTGATCAATACTAGAAAAACCAGGACTGAGTAATACTACCGATGGAGGATTTAGAAGAGCTGATTGTGTGGCGGCAAGGACTGCATGCTCAAAATCAACATATGATTGTACATCACAATGAGTCTTCTGCAGCGCCTCGGATAAATCATTAGATACCTCCCCATAAGTAAATATAGCTACCGCCTTGGATGCCCCTTTAGAAGCAAAGGCAGAAACATCTCCTCCCTTACAAGCACCACCACAAATCCAATGAATTGGATCTGGCATCGCATCAAGTGCAGCTAAAGCAGCGTTAAAATTAGTTGCTTTCGAATCATCCCAAAAGCTAACACCCTTCCATTCCAAAATTTTCGACAAACGATGTGGTGCTAATTTAAATTGATTAGCAGTATCAATTAATGCTTTTCGTGGCAGTTCTAAATATTCCCACAGTTGTGCAGCCAACTGTAAATTATTGAGTTGTGGATAGCTAGAAAAGGGTGACTTCTCGGAGAGATCGGATGCTAAAACAGGCTCACAAATAAGACCTAAGCTTTTAAAATCAGAATCCATGGCAATGACTGAATCTCCCACAACAGCGTGCCCACCCTTCTTGAGACAAGATAACAAATTACACTTCGCCGCAAAATAAGATTCTAATGAAGCATGCCTATCGAGGTGGTCTTCAGCAAAATTCGTCCAAATTAAAGCATCTAATTGTATACCTAAATTTAATTCTGCTTGGAATGAACTTATTTCACATATTGCCCATGTATCCTCACAATTTTCATGCTTAAAACAAAGTTCACTTAGAGGCTGACCAATATTTCCAGCCGTAACTGCTTTTACTCCAATTGCATTAAGTGCTGATTTCAATAAGCTTGTTACAGTAGTCTTACCATTAGTACCTGTAACGCCAATTACTTTTCCCCTCCACTGAGATATGGAAAATCCAAGTTCTCCAAAGCAAGGACCATCAGATTTTTCCACAATCCTTAACCATTGATGTTCCTTGGAGAACCCTGGACTGAAGATAAATGTATCGAATTTTTTAGCTTCATCTTCAGTGAACAGAGTGCTGTCGCCCTGCCCGCCTTCATCATATATACAGTAATCTAAACCCCATTTTGAACAAAGCTTAGCAGTTGCTAAACCGCTCTTTCCGGCCCCAAAGATCGCCACGTTTTGGCACTGATAATCTAATCCTGGAAAGCAAAGATTCAAATTTTAGCGAAGTTTTAAAGTGGCTAATCCAGCCATTGCAAAGATGAGTGATAAAATCCAAAAACGAATGACCACTTTGTTTTCATGCCATCCTTTCAACTCAAAGTGATGATGGATTGGAGACATTTTAAAAATTCGTTTCCCACGAAATTTAAAAGATCCTACTTGTAAAATAACAGAAGTAGCTTCAATGACAAAAATACCACCCACAATTATGAGGGTTAATGGTTGATGTATCATAAAAGCTATAATGCCAATTAAACCTCCCAATGCTAAGGATCCGGTATCACCCATAAATACTTCAGCAGGATGGGAGTTATACCACAGAAATGCTAAACTCGAGCCAAGCAATGCGGCACAAATAATAGTCAATTCACCAGTGCCAGGAATAAAACTAATAAATAAGTAATCTGCTATAATTGCATTACCAGCAGCGTAGGCCATTATAGCATAGGCTAAAGCAACAGTAACAGTGCATCCGATCGCTAGTCCATCAATGCCATCGGTTAAATTAATTGCATTACTCGATCCAGATAAAATTAAAAATAAGAATGGTGTCAAAAACCATAAAGGCATCTCACTAATCACTAGATTTTTATAAAATGGAATCCATAATTCTCGCGCTTTAAGTGCCGTATCAGGAAAACTTAAAAGCATAAGTAAAGCAAAGATAGTTAGGCATGCTTGACCAATCAACTTATAGCGACCAAGTAATCCAACACTACTTGCTTTTGAAATTTTCAGGTAATCATCACAAAAACCTATAATTGTAAGTCCCCAATAAACCATAAGGGCTGTATACACATAACTATTAGGCCGCGCCCATAAAACTACACTTATAGTAACTGATATAGATATCATCAGACCGCCCATTGTAGGAGTCTGTGCCTTGGAAGCATGTAGTGCTGCTAAATCTCCAACTTCATCTTTACCTCTTAGCGATTGCTTCGCGCTTAAGCGACGTAGTTGTGATAATAAAAAGGGGCCAATTATAAAACCAATCCCCATAGCTGTTAATCCAGCAAACGCAGCACGTAGAGTTAAATAACGAAACAGACGAAGAGGACCAAAATAGGCTTCAAAATCAGCAAGATAGCTTAGCATTTATTAGTTGGATTAAGTGGAACTGAAATTATCAGGGAGCAATGTTTCAAGTTCATATACTCGACTCCCCTTAAGAAAAAGCGCCCCATCGAATTCAGCAATATCAGATTTTAATTTATCTACTGAATCCTCGCAACGTATTTGATTCATAGAACACCCAGATTCTTTAGCACCCAAACAATACTCGCTCGTTAATTTGGCAGGGCCTACAAACCATACACGATCTGTAGAATTTAATTTCAATGCTCTTCCAACAGAACGATGAAATTGATTAGCCTGAAATCCTAGCTCATTCATCGCACCGATGACATATCCACGAGCGACCTGACCTACATCTATCTGTGTAAATGCTTCCAGTGAATCCATCATCGAGCTAGGATTTGCATTGTAACAATCGATATAGAAAATTTGCTTTGTATTTCGCCACAAAAACCCTCGATTTGAATCTGGCCGCCACAAGGCCAATCTTTGCTGAATTGTTTCTAATTCGATCCCAAAGTTTAATGCTGCAACAATTGCTAGTGCGCCATTCGTGCGTACTCCACGGCTAGGACTAGCAATCTCAAAATTCATATTAAAAAGTCGAATGCCGTTAGAAGTATAGGTGTAAGGTATAACTCTTCCAACCTCATCAGGAAGACTTACTGCATGATTAACTAGTACAATTGATTGCTTTGCAAAGCAGCGGTAAGCTGCATGCTCAAAAACTTCTGCAGTAACAATTAATGGCGCATTCGGCTGCGCAAGTCGAACAAGATTAGCTTTCTCTTCAGCGATAGTATTCAATGATTGGAGTAATTCTAGATGCGCAGGACCAATGTGGGTTACTATTACTAAATCAGCCTGAATCATCTGCCCTAGGTGTATCATTTCTCCAGGCTGATTTATTCCTGCCTCAATAACAGCGTACTTATTATATTTGTTCAGACCAAACAGAGTCATGGGCACTCCTATTCGATTATTCCAATTTCCAGCAGTAGCGTGTGTTTGCGATGTACCTAGTAGAATGCGCAAAATCTCTTTTGTAGTAGTCTTGCCACAACTACCTGTAATTGCGGCTAATTTTCCATCGAACTGAGTGCGTTTTGCTGCGCCTATTGCTTGCATGGCTAATAGAGAATCCTTAACTAATAGCTGTGGTATAGAATGGTCGGTCACGCGCTCAGCTAATACACAACTAGCTCCCATCTCAATTGCCTCATTTATATAATTATGCCCATCACGTGCCGTAAGATTTAAAGCTACAAAACAATCTCCATTTTTAAGTAAACGAGTATCAAAACAAAATTCTCTAATTTCTTTGGGAAGCCTATTATTTCTCCAAACGCCATTTGTCCATGAAGCGAGATTTTTCGAATCAAATCCTCCCATAATTAATCACCTACTTTAAAAGACTTCAAGTGAAGTAGCTCACGTGCCACTTGACGGTCATCAAAAGGGATGACAGTACCATCAAACTCCTGATACGTTTCATGTCCTTTACCTGCAATTAAAACACAATCACCAGATTTTGCACAATCCAAGGCGAGTGATATGGCACGCTTGCGGTCTGGTATGAAATTAACTAATTGTAATGTATTTTTGGATCCTGGCTGAAAACCCATATCAGAGAAAATTTGATCTATCGATTCAGAGCGAGGATTATCTGCCGTTACGAATGCTCGCGATGATCCTTCCATAACAGCACTTAACATTGGTAATCGCTTGGATCGATCACGATCCCCACCACATCCAAAAACTACTATGACAGCACCTTTAGTTATTTCACTTAGCATAGCACAAGCTTGCTTTAGAGCATCATCGGTGTGGGCATAATCAATAATTACATTAAAATCCTGACCTTCATCAATGCGTTCCATGCGCCCAGGTATACCAGAAAAGTTTCTTAGTTTAGATAAAGCATGTTGAAAATGATACCCCTTAGAATAAAGAACAGTCAATGCTGCTAAAAGATTACTAATATTATATCGTCCTAATAATGGTGATTCAACTTTGGTTTTACCTTCGGGCCAAACCAAATCAAAAATTGTACGATCCGCTAGCAATTTTACATTTTCTGCGCGAATAAATGCATCCTTGTTAAAACCAAAACTTAATATCTCCAAACAATTATTTAGTTCATTTATCAAACGCTGACCGTATGGACAATCTTGATTTATAACTGCTAACTTTGGTCCTGACCTCGATGAAGCGTCAATAAAAAGCTTTTTCTTAACCTTGTAATAAGACTCCATAGACTGATGATAATCCATGTGGTCTTGAGTAAGATTAAGAAAGACTGCTACGTCTAGGTTTAGATCATGCACTCGCTTTTGATCAATGCCGTGAGAGCTAATTTCCATTACTGCATCATTACATCCATTTTGCACCATCTGAGCAAGTAAGGCATACACGTCTACAGATTCTGGTGTCGTCTTAAATGAAGGTAAAATTCTACCTCCAAGATCGTAACGAACTGTACCTAATAAACCAACAGCTTCTTCACCACCGAGAAAATATTGAAGTAACATGGAAACTGTTGTTTTTCCATTTGTTCCAGTTATCCCAGTTATAGTAAGTTTATCATCTGGATTTTTATAAAAATGCTTTGCTACCATAGCTAAGGTTACACGAACATCGTTTACTTGAATATAATCAATGGGCAAATATTCACCAACACTTTGCTCCGATATAATGGCAACTGCTCCACGATCCACAGCTTCTTCAATATAATAATTACCGTTAGAGCGCAGGCCCTCCATTGCAAAGAAAAGAGCCCCTGGGACAACGCGACGACTATCTGTAATCAAGCAGGTTACCACCTTAGAGCCATCACCATTAAACTCTAGCACCTCATTTCCCTGAATTAATTCTTTAACATTCTTTAGCATAACTTGCTTATTATGAGACTTTTCAGAGCTTAGATAAGTTCCACAAAAATGTAAATTTTTGTCCAAGCAAGGGCCAAGTAAAGTACTAATTTGCAACTCTGCTAATCCGACCATTAGGTGCTTTCTTTAAGGCTAAAGATGTGGGTTGCTTATCCGCTCGAATACCTAAATACGCAATACACGCTTCGGCAATATTCTTAAAAGCAGGTCCACATATTTTTCCCCCTGATGCCCGAACTCCTTTAGGATGATCGACGACGACAGTAATTACTAGTTCTGGATTTGATGCAGGTAGAAATCCACTAAAAGATGCAATATGCTGCGACTCAGAATAACGTCCATCAACGATCTTTTGAGTCGTCCCAGTTTTACCGGCCACTGAATACTTATTCATTCTAGCGTAATGACGTGCCGTTCCAAACTCGACTACGTCGGTGAGCATCGCAATTACTGTTTCAGCTGTTTTAGTAGAAATGACTCGACGCTTAGGGTTAGGACTAAACCGTATTACTTCATTGCCAGAAGAATCAAAAATTCGATCCACAAGTAAAGGTTCCATTAATACTCCGTAATTGGCCATCACAGACATCGCAAAATGAACTTGTAATGGCGTCGCACTAACTGCGTGACCAATTGGTAATCGAGTGATTGTAAGTCTATCCCAGTTATTAACAGAATGTAAAATTCCAGTGCTCTCCCCCGATAGGTCACATCCTGTTTTGGACCCGTACCCAAAAGCAGTAGCATAATCGTATAACTTCTGCTCACCTAATAGCATGCCTACTTGAGCAGAACCACGATTACTCGATTTAACGATGACGTTGTGCAAATTAAGGCGATCCACTTTTATGTGTTTATCTTTGGGTAAGCCAAGATTGCGTCCCTTGTACGTTACACTTGATAAATTGGTAGCAAACTCATGTTCAGCCTTAACGATACCTTCCTCTATGGCTCCCGCTATTGGTACGATCTTGAAGGTAGATCCTGGTTCAAAAGTATCGGTTAGTGCACGGTTGCGCTGATTTGCTATTGGATATTTTGTAGTATTAAAATATTCATTTGGATTATAAGTTGGATAGTTTGCTAGTGCCATAACCGCACCAGTTGCAGGTTTACTGACAATGATACTAACACTTTCAGGGTTATATTGGCCAACCAGGCGTTCGATTTCTCCTTCCGCAATATGTTGCACCATTTGGTCAATGCAAAGTTGCACATTAAGGCCATCTGTAGGTAGTACCTCACGCTCTCTATACTGAGCTAATTCACGACGACGCCCATCACGCTCTGTCTCAAACCAACCATCTTGCCCTCGCAAATAAAAATCAAAACTACGTTCTATTCCAAAAACTGGAGTCGATTGTTTGTTAATAAAACCTAAAATATGAGCTGCTAGTTTTTCACCTGGATAAGTACGTGAAAATTGATTATTTCCATAAACACCCTTAATCTTTAATGCATTAACTGCATCAGCAGTATCTTGATCTAGATTCTTAGCAAGTGGCGCCCAACGCACAAAATATGGATCTCCAGTATCCGCTCTTAATTTAGTCTTTGTTGCAATAGCGTCCTCAATACTAGCGATAGGCTTACCTAAAAGTTTTGCTAGATCCTTAAGTTTTGCTGCATCAACTTCGAGTACTGCTTGCGGATCGACACCTATATTTACCGTGGTATGGGTCGTAGCAAGCAAGTTACCTTGACAATCCACTACATTGCCGCGTCGCGCCTTTAGTACTTTTACCATACGTCGACTACTTTCAATTTGCTCAAGTAGGTCGGTATGATCCCATGTATGCAGATAAATTAATCGTCCTAGTAAAACTGCAAAAGCCATTGCGATAGTAGCGAATACTATCGTAGCGCGTTGGTTGCAGACAAAAGCTTTACTCATTTATAGATTACGTGAGCTAAATATTAATTACTTTTATAACGTAATTCGAGCTGGCGAAGCGTTTGATGCGAGGGACTTAAGGGCTTTATGGATAGAGCATCTGTACTCAGGTGACCGACTGAACTTGGTTTCTTGATACATTTTTCTACGAATTGGCTCTGTCCTTTATGAGGCTCAAAGCCGGCGCTAAAATAATTTTTAGGAAGCTGCATATAAGAGTAATATTGGGGGAAGTTAGGGTGATTTGAGATTGAAATATGCTAGATTATTGGCTCCTCTATAAGGGGTTGCATGCGCATATGTGTGGCCTCGTAAACTGCCACGTTCACTAATCCAAACAACTTGATTCTCTTTACTAGGTCGCAAGCTTTTAGCTACTTTACCCTGTAAAACAACCGGTTGGTGAAACTTAGAGATTTTCTCGTCTAAATATCGGATTTTATCTATAGTATCACCTAGTTGATTCTCTAAAATAAGACTGCTACGAGCTGTCTGATTTATTTGCTGCTGCAACCAGACAACTGAAAAAGCGCCTGCGACAACTACAAAAATAATAGAACTTACAAGAACTAAAAAACTGCTTCTAATAGTGGATATTTGTATTCGCATCGGTATAATTAGAGTCGTTTGATCGCACGTAAACGTGCACTTCTACTACGTGGATTTTGGTTGATTTCTTCTTCGCTTGGCAAAATAGGACGAGTTGAAACCATTTTTGCCTGTTCATGACGCTCCTCCTGCACACTCATATCTCCTGAATGCTCAGGGCGGCCCGCCATACGACGGCAAAAGCGCTTTACTATCCGGTCTTCAAGAGAATGAAAGCTAATCGCGACAAGTACGCCACCTGGTAAGAGGCGATCAAACGCAGCAGGCAAGCCGCGCTCGATCGCACTCAACTCATTATTTACCTCTATTCGTATACCCTGAAAGCTTCGAGTAGCTGGATGAACAAAAGATCGCCCGGAACGATTTGCTCCAACCGCTTTTGCAATTAAATTAGCGAGTGAACTAGTACGCTGTAAAGTTCCAGTCCCGCGCGCCTGCAAAATTGCGGCAACAACCTTTCGCCAGCGCTTCTCTTCTCCATAATTTCGGACTGCACGTATGAGCGCCTCTTCATCAGAAGTCTCTAGAAATTCGGCAGCACTCATACCGGATTGCGGATTCATCCGCATATCAGCAGGAGCATCCATACGAAATGAAAATCCACGCTCAGCAGTATCTAATTGAAACGATGAAAGTCCAAAATCAAATAAAACTGCGTTAAATTCGCTTTCACCTAAGTCTAATAAATTACCAAAATTCGCACAATAAAAACGAAAGCACTTTCCATATTGCCCATACATAGACTCTGCACGTATCGATGCTTCTGGGTCTCTATCTAAAGCGACTACTGTTACGTTATTTGTATCTTTTAAAAGAGCTCTGCTGTGTCCTCCTCCCCCAAAAGTAGCATCCAATATTGTATCACCCTCTTTAGGCGAAATTAGTTCCAGAGTTTCATTTAATAATACTGGAACATGCCCGCTCATTGCAGCGGTATTTAAAAATTCACCTTTGGAGCAAAGCATTGAGGCAAGTTTTAAAGATTGAGCTACTAGATTGTGGTACTCGCGATTGTACTTTTTCGCGTCGCTGCAATGCTGAATGCACTGTATCTGTCTGATTGAAAGGACTTTTCGGAGGAGCGGTAAATTGCCAAGGCTCGGTGCGCTCCCGACTCGGTTGAGTTATGTAACCAGAACTTCTGAAATTTTCGCGAGCGATTTGTTGGAGAATATTGGCCATAGTTAGTTTCTATTATTTTGTTATATTCCAAATCGTTTGAAGATTGCCGCGCGTGTTTCCTTATCTGATTTTTTACCAGCTCGCATCAACTCGTACAGTTCCTCGCTATAAATGCTGAAGGTGGCCACTTTTCCTAGTAGTACTGCTCCTTTTTTAAGACTAGCACCCTCGATGAGATCCTCACTTAGCTTGATGCGACCATGTTTATCGCAGCTAAGGTCTTGTGCGGCATCCAGCAAATCAGTAACAGCCATTTGGCCCTCGTGATCTTCTAAAGGCACTTGCGCAATCGCCTCCTCTAACTTTGCTGCCATCTTGGGTGGATATATAGCAATGGAGCCATCACTTATGGGTAAGGCTAAAAACGCGTTGTCACAACTTGTTAGATTCGGTCGCCAGGCTGAAGGCATCGTTAAACGCCCTTTCTCGTCCAAATTATGACGAAATTTACCAACAAATCTGCCTGTTTTTGTGATACTCATTACTATGCAACAACCATTTCATCCCAAAACGCCCCATTTTAACCCACTTGTCAAGTGGATTTCTATCGATATTTTTGTTAATAAGTTGCGAATAAGTTATATAACTGTTTATAAAACAATTATTTAAAAATTAATTGCTAACTATTAGTTTATATAGGAAAACTAATAATAAAGCGAGTACGCCATGGATCATCGA
>TARA_Y200000002_G_scaffold86142_1_pt1 | contig 37816 bp, 48 predicted proteins | sample TARA_Y200000002 | Tara Oceans TARA_Y200000002 (sample SAMEA2619388) | marine metagenome | biome: marine biome (ENVO:00000447); feature: surface water layer (ENVO:00002042); material: "saline water (ENVO:00002010), including plankton (ENVO:xxxxxxxx)" | depth 5 m | reverse complement strand
ATAATAATAATAACTGGTGGCAACCGTTAAGGTTGTCACCTACTCATTAACAAGCGAGGTATAAAATGAGAACTACAACTAAACATATAGAAAGTTTAATTAAACAATTAAACCAGTTAACACACAATCCAACAGAAACTAATTATTTATTAACAACTAATCAAGGTAGAAAACTCTGTTGGAATGTTGGAAACTATCACTTAATTAGTGCATACGGTGGCTACAATTTAGCTCAGGTTGTCAACAATGATGGTGGAATAACTGAACCTATTTACGGTGGTTATGTTTCTAAAAGAGAACTTTATAATAAATTAACTGCATATACTAACGGTGTTAGAGTTGGTATTAAAGTTTTTTGTATTCAAAACAATCTTAAACAAAGCGAGGTAAACAATGGATAAGGTTATAACATTAAAACAAATAAAAAGTATAATTACAAAAATTAAAAAAACATATCCTGAAGGTAACGATTCACATAGTTGTGCTGAGTATTACGGTTTATGTGAAGGTTTAAATTATTTATATGTTAATTGTATTCAACAAGCAAAGCGAGGTAAAAAATGAAATTACATCATACAAAATACAAAGATAATTATAAAAGGTTTATATTATCAACTATTGAAACTGATATAAACGATAAACCTATAACTAAATATTCAGATAAAGTTGATTATTTATTTAAACGGTTTTATTCAGAATACGGTTTTATGATTCCTAAAGTTGGAAAACAAAAAGCTATATCAGAATGGTTAAGTGGTTTAGCTTTAGATTTACCATTTTATTATAATGATATTGTGGAACTAGCTATTAAAATGGGTTCTATAAATCCTAATCCTAGTAATAGATTAAGAAATAAAGTTGAACAAGGTTACTGGGATTTTATGTCTAATATAATACTAGAAATAGAAAAAGATATATTAAAGCAACAAAAGAAAAGCGAGGTATAAAATGAACTACGATAATATAATAAATAAAAATAAGCCTATGACATATAAATTACAAACAAAAGATAATAAGGTTTTTACTCAAATGGCTTTTGATTTAGTACAATGTCTAAGGTTAATAAATAATAGTCACGGTTTAAGTCTACAACCTGAAGATATAATTAAGGTTGTTGCAACTAATATAAATAAAAATAAATAATAATAATTGATTGGTTGAGGTTGTCTAATTTAGCGAGGATATAGACAACCTCAAGGATTAATTATAAGGTTTACTGTATCTATTTACAATAGCAACTGATGATAAAATTAACATTATATGGAAAAGATATTAACGATAAGGTTAATTGTAAACTTATTCAAAAAGAAGTTGAACTTTTATTTAATGCTGTTATAGATAGATATATAAATGAAACAATCAAACGAAAGCGAGGTAAAAATGTTTGATGAAGATAAACAAATACTAGTAACTGAAATAGAATTAGGTGCTGGTAATATTTGGAAACTACCAGTAAGGTTAGAAGAACAAGACAAACAATATCCAGTTGATGGATTGTTTAGTCCAGTTACAATTATTCCTGAGGATAATTAGTAATGAAGTTCAATCATAATCTTATAAAGAAATTTCTTAAACTAAATAGAAAAGATAGAGAGTATGTTTTATGGAATGTTTATCATACCATAATTGCTCTCTTATTATTTGGTTTATTAGTAATAGAACTATTAGAGTATTTTAGATACCCTGATTATTTTTTTAATGTTTAACTAGCGAGGTAAAATGTCATATAAAAAATTTTTAAAACGATTAGGTAAAGGTAATCCTAGAAAATCGACACATCAAATCAAAGCAAAGGGTGAAGATTTAGATATTAACCAACGAGTAAAGTTGTATGCAGATACAACTACATCAGGATATTATATTGATTATTTAAAAAGAAAAAGCGAGGAACAAAAATGAATATAAATAAAAAAGAAACTTACAATTTAGATAAGGTTTATAAATATGTATTTGATAAACGGTGGCGAGGTAAACCGTCTGAGATGTCAGTTGAAACTTATTACAAAGACATCAAAGAATTTTTTGATAACAAAAATATTAAGTATATTGATTATCAACTAATAGAAAAATTTAAAGTACATCTAACAAATAAAATTACTAATAGAAAACGAGGTGGTGAACCGTCAGGTAGTAGTATTAATTTTAGATTGTCAGTATTAAAAATTATTTTAGAAGAAGCAAACAATCTAAGGTTAATAAACTATATGCCTAAAGTTCAGCGAGTAAGTGTTAGTGATTGTAAAGCTAAAGGTATATTTACTAAACAGCAAGAACAAAACTTTAAAGCTAATATAAATAATTTATTTCCTGATAAAGATTTTTATGCTTGGTTTGTGTTTGCAATCAATACTGGATTACGACACATAGAAATTAATTGTTTAGATATGCAGAAGGTTCAACAAGCTCTAAAGTCTGAGTCAAAAATTATTAATATTTATAGTGGTAAAACTAAACACACACGACCAGTATATCTTAATAGACAAGTTGAATATTTTTTTAATCACAACAATCAGTATGTACCAAAGTATGATAAGAATAGACTAAACTATTTATGGAAGAAGGTAAGGTTGGCAAGTATGTTAGATGAAAGTTATACACCGTATTCAACTAGACATACTTGTTGTACTAGATTAGTTGAAGCTGGTGTTGATATTAAAAGTGTACAATATTTTATGGGTCACAAAGATATTAAAACTACATTAACTTATTATGCAAAACCAACTGAGAAGATGATGAGTAAATTACATAATGAGTTGGAGAGGGCGAGTGAGTAAACCAATGCAGTTAAACAGAGATGAAATGGAACTACTAGCTTGGGCATTTGAAAAGTTAGAGGAACATATTTGGAGTGACGATAATAAGGTTTACGACATAACAAAATGTAAAGAAGTATCAGCTAAGATTACAGAACTTAAACTTAAACTAAGGAGCATATATGATAAGACACAATCTTGATGAACTTGACGAACACTTAGCAGAACTATTGCGAGTTGGTGTTGGTGGTAAGTTCAAAACTAATTCTGATTATACTGATATGGTTAAGCAAGAATTAGAATGGGAAGAAAAGATGTTGCGAGGTGGTATAGATAGGAGCAAAAGAAACTGGAACAATGCACTAGCTAAACAACAAGAATCAACAACCCTAGTAGGAGTATTACTCTTACAAAAATATGTATCTCTTTTAAGTGAACAGATAAATAACTGGGTTAAGATTGCATTGAGTGGTCAAGCTGGTAGACATCAGATTGCTAGTAAACTTATATGCCAATGTCTTGAGTCAAAACATTTTGAAGGAAAAAAATTAAAAGACGATAACACAAGTAAGTGGGATAATTGTAGTTTAATTATTTTGAAATCTTGTATTGACGGTATATCTCATAGACAAACTTTAAATAGATTGTCTGTTAAGATTGCCAATTCTCTTGAGATGGAATCAAGAATAACTTTATTCCAAACAAAAGATAATCCAACATTTAGAAAGATTGCTAAACGAATGTCAAGTAGCAAGTCAATTCCTATGACAGAAAACAAGTATGTCTATAAGAAAAATGTTTGGGTTTATTATATGAACAAAGCAAACTTAGAGTTTGCTAAGTGGGATAAAGTTGAACGAGTTCATCTTGGTGCAAAGTGTATAGAGTTAGCTAGTATACTTGGACTAGTTAAATGTCAGACTAGAAAGGTTGCTAGAAATAAATCTATTAAATATGTTGAAGCAACTTCTAAGTTGATGAATGACATACAAAAATTTAATATGTCTAACGAAGCACTTCACCCTGAGTTTATGCCTATGCTTATGCCACCAAAAGAATGGAGTAATTTTTTTGACGGTGGATACTATGGCAAAAAATACAATAAGGATAACAATTTAAAAGAGGTATCAAATGCACTACAATCTACAAAAAACAAGAACAAGAAACATACTTGAGGAAGCAAATAATAGGTGTAAAGATATGCCTATTATTTTTAAAGCTATTAACACCATACAAAATACTGAATGGATTATTAATAAAGATGTTTATAACCTGATAGAAGTATGCCTTAAAAATAATTATAGACTAGGCAACTTACCAGTTAATCCTGACACACTTGAGTTGCCACCTAAGGTTGGTGATTTAAAGAATGATAAAGAAGCTCTGAAAGATTGGAAAAGAAAAGCAAATAAAATTTATAATGCACAGCACAGAGAAAAATCTAAGTTCATTCAAGTACATCAGAGTCTAAGAATAGCAAGTCAGATGTTGGATAAGAGTTTATTCTTTCCACATCAATATGATTTTAGATGGAGAGTATATCCTAAACCAGCATTGTTAAATCCACAAGGAGCTGATTGGTCAAGAACATTATTAACATTTAAGTTTGGTAAGCGATTGAAAACTGATGATGCTTTAATGAGATTACAAATAGCTGGAGCTGGGTTGTACGGAGAAACGGATAAAGAAGATATTGATACTAGACTGAAGTGGGTAAAAGATAACGAGCAAAGAATTTTATCAACAGCAAAGAATCCATTAGATGATAACTGGTGGGCAACAGCTGATAAACCTTTTACATTTTTTGCTTGGTGTTGCGAGTATAAAAAACTAGCTGATGAAAAGTTTTCTTTACAATTTATATCGTCACTACCAATACAAGCTGATTGTAGTAACTCAGGTTTACAACATTACTCAGCTATGTTGAGAGATGAGGTGGGTGGTAAGGCAACTAACTTATTGCCTGATAATAAACCACAAGATGTATATGGTATGATTGCTGAAAGAGTTTTATCTAAGCTACAAAAACGAAAAGATAATTTAGCTTGTAAATGGTTAGCTTGGGGTATTGATAGAAAGATATGTAAGAAGTCAACAATGTGTTTACCTTACGGTTTAACTAGATATAGTTGTAGGCAATACTTAGAAGATGAAGTTACGAAACAACTTAACGAAAAGAATAAACAACACCCATTTGGTGATGAGTTGTTTCAAGCTACACAATATCTTACACCAATAGTTTGGGATAGTATTGGTGAGGTTGTTGTTGGAGCAAGGCAAGTTATGAAATATGTACAAACAATAGCGAGATTAGTTGCAAGTGAGAACTTACCAGTTACTTGGATAACACCGTTAAATGCACCAGTACAAATGTTAAACTATAAGATGGAAAACAAAAGAGTCAAAACTAAAATGGGTGATAGTATAATTAAAGTATCCATACAAAGAGAAACAAATAAGATTTGCCCACGAGCAACATCTCAATCTGTTGCACCTAATCTTATACATAGTATTGATGCTTGTTTATTAATGAAGTCAGTAGTTATGGCTAGTGAAGAAGGGGTTGATAGTTTTAGTATTATACACGATAGCTTTGGTGTTGTTGCTAATGACTATAACATAATGGCGAAGTCTTTGAGAAAATCTTTTATTGATTTGTACTCAGAGGATTTGCTGAAACAATGGTCATCATATATGTACGATATGTTGTCTGATAAAAACAAGAAAAAGTTTCCTGAATTACCAGCAAAAGGTAATCTGAAACTAGATAGTGTTTTAGACTCAGAGTTCTTTTGTATATAATAGGTGACACTTTAGAAATACTTAACAGAATAGGAGTATAGTATGACAGATGAACTAAAAGTTAGTTCTCAGGGTGAAGCACTTTACCCTAGACTACAAGTTGCTGATACGAAGTTTGATAAAGACGGACTATATACAGTAAAACTTAAAGTCAAAAAGGAAGAAGCAACTGATATGCTTTCTGATATTGAGAAAGCTCTAGTTGACTCTCTTGAAGATGCTAAAAGAAGCAATCAAGGTAAGACAGTTAAAGAAGCACCTAAACCATTTAATGAAGATGGTGCTGATTATGTCTTTAACTTTAAGGTAAAAGCTAGTGGTATAAATAGTAAGACCAATGAGAGATATGAGAGAAGGATACGAATAGTTGACTCTCAAAAAAATCCAATACCAATGGATAAACTTATTGGTAATGGTTCTACTATTAGGATTGTATATCTTCCAAAAAGATACTACTCACCAGCAATAGGAGCTGGGGTAACACTACAACCTAGAATAGTACAAGTCATTGACCTTAAAGAATATACCAGTTCACAAGGGGATAATCTACTAGATAAGCTAGATGGTTTCTCACTTGATGAAGAGCAAGAAGTCAAACCATCTGATGCCGACTTCTAGCAAACCGAATCTCAAGTCAGGGTTGGAGAAAGACCTTTATAGATTTCTGAAGTCTAGGAAACTAAACTTTAGTTATGAAGGTGCTAAAATTTATTTTATGCAACCAGCTCAGAAGAGATTTTACAGACCTGACTTTGTGTTTAACTACACCAATGATTTAGGTGAAGCTATCTTTATTGAAGCTAAAGGCAGATTTGTTACAGCTGATAGGAAGAAACACAGAATCATAAAGGAGCAGTTTCCTAACATCAAAGTCAGGTTTATATTTTCTAATTCCAAAATAAAAATTGGTAAGAAAAGTAAAACAACTTATGGAGATTGGTGTAGGCATTACGGATTTGATTATCATTGTATTGCTTCAACGAAAAAATTATTTCCAAGTAATTGGGTGAAGGAAATTAAATCACTAAATGCAAACTAAGTTATACAGTTTTATAGAAAGTTGTACCAATATAGTAGTTGGTTTTATTATCAATGTTATTGCAAATATTTTAGTGTTACCTTTGTTTGGTTTTTATCCATCATTACTAGAAGCTAGTGGTATGGGTATAATATTCACAATCATATCTCTTCTTAGAAGTTATTTTTTAAGAAGATTATTTAATAGAATGGAGAAGTAAATGAGATATGAAACTAACTATATTGTAATACATTGTTCAGCAACTAGACCGTCACAAGATATTGGTGTGAAAGAAATTGATAGGTGGCATAGAGAACGAGGTTTTATAAAAGTAGGTTACGGTACTGTTATAAAACGAAATGGAGAAATTGAAAGAGGTAGAGATGATGATGATGTACAAGCTCATTGTAAGGGTTTTAATAATATATCAACATCAGTATGTCTTATAGGTGGCAGTAAAGAAACTAATTACAAAGAACCTGAAGATAATTTTACAGCTGAACAATGGGAGTCACTTATAAAAGAATTAGATAGGTTAGCAGTTAAATATCCTAGTGCTAAAATTATAGGACATTATCATTTATCAGATATTAAAACTTGTCCTAACTTTGATGTAGATGAATTTTTAATGAACGAGGACATTCCAAATTATGACTACGATAGACACCATAAACAAGACGAGTAAATTTGTAAGACATATACCTTGCAAGTTATGTGGGTCAAAAGACAATAGAGCATTGTATCAACACCCCAATGGTAGAACACATAGTTGGTGTTTTAAATGCGAGGATTTAATAACTAATGATACAAACGAGGAAACAATGATAACACCAGCAAAAGAAATAAACAAAGAATTTTTAGAAGGAGATTATGACAATCTATTAAAGAGAAAAATTAATGAGGATACTTGTAAGTTTTTCAATTATCAAATTGGAAAAGATAAAGGTAAGCCAGTACATATTGCTAATTACTATGATAATAATCACAAAGTTATTGCACAACATTTACGGTATCCAAACAAATCATTTAAATGGCTAGGTGATTTTCAAAATGTAACATTGTTTGGTCAACAGAATTGGAGAGATGGTGGCAAGAAAGTTATACTGACAGAAGGTGAACTTGATTGTATGAGTATAAGTCAAATACAAAAACACCGTTATCCAATTTGTTCTATACCGTCAGGTGTAGGTTCAGCTAAAAAATTTATATTAAAAGAACTACAATGGCTATCAAAGTTTGAAGAAATAATTTTATGCTTTGATAATGATGAGGTTGGTATCTCAACAGCAAGAGATTGTGCCAGTATATTACCAGTAAGGAAATGTAAGATTGCTACATTACAAGGGAAAGATGCCAATGAATTATTGGTTAAGGGTAAAGAAAATAAAATCATTGATGGTATATTTGAAGCTAAAACATTTACACCACAAGGAATAATATTAGGTAATGAAACAAAGAAGTTATTATTACAAGATGATTTAGTTGCTTCAGTACCGTATGGCTGGGAAGGATTACAGCAAAAATTAAAAGGTATTAGAAAATCAGAATTAAATTTAATATGTGCTGGAACTGGTACTGGTAAAAGTCAAGTATGTAGAGAACTTGCACACTATCTTATTAAACAGAAAAAGAAAGTTGGATACATAGCACTAGAGGAATCAGTACAAAGAAGTATAAGAGGTTTAGTTTCTCTTGAAATGGAAAAACCTATACATCTACCTGAGGTTAGAAGTTTATGTACTGATAAAGAACTTACAACAGCTTGGGAAAATGTCGCAGACAATGTTTGTTTTTATGACCATTGGGGTTCAACTGACTCTGATGATTTAATGAATAGAATAAGATATATGGCTCAAGGTTTAGGTTGTGAATATATATTCTTAGACCATATATCAATAGTAATATCAGGATTAAGTGAGGGTGACGAAAGAAGATTAATAGATAATACTATGACAGCTCTTAGAAAATTAGTTGAAGAATTAAAGATATGTTTATTTTTAGTTAGTCATCTAAAAAGACTAGACGGTAATAAGGGTCACGAGTCAGGTGAAGTCCAAGTAAGTCTTAGTCATTTAAGAGGTAGTCAAAGTTTGGCACAGCTGAGTGATGGAATTATTTCTTTATCAAGAAGGCAAGAGTCTGATGAAGCGAGTACAGATATGACGGTTAGAGTTTTAAAGAATAGGTTTTGTGGTACAATCGGTTATGCTACAACATTAGTATGGAATGAAAACACTAACAGATTAACCGAAAAATGGATAAACGAAAACTTAAAAAATTAATTATGGATTATCTTGTAGACCAAGAAGAATATAATACATACACTAAAGCAGAAAAGAAATATATTGCTGATGTTTTTAAAACGATAATGGATTCAATTTATCTAGCAATAAAACATCAGAATGTTATACCAGTAATTCTAACAAGAGATGTAGACACTCAGTTGGTAGTGGCTGATGCACTATCAAGGTTGGTTGAGTTTATACCTACTGTTGGAAAAGTAAGAATAGCACTAATTAATTGAAGGTGAGGTAAAATGAAATTAGTATTTGATATTGAAACAAACGGACTATTAAAAGATGTAACAAAAATTTTTTGTATTGTTGCAGAAGATATAGATACAAACAAAGTATATTCTTTTAAACCTGAAGAGGTAGAAAAGGGTATTGATTTATTATCTAAAGCAACATTACTAATAGGTCACAACATACAAGGGTTTGACATACCAGTTATAGAGAAGATTTATAATACAGAAATAAAAGCAGAAGTGTATGATACATTAATTGTATCAAGATTAATATATACAAACTTATTTGACTTAGATTTAAAAGCAAATAAAATTCCTTCTAGGTTGTTTGGTAAACATAGTCTTGAATCTTGGGGGTATCGTTTAGGTCAGCAAAAGGGTGAGTATCTAAACATAAATGGTTGGGATAGTTGGACACCTGAGATGCAAGAATATTGTGAGAATGATAACAAAGTAACTTTAGCATTATATAAATATTTTAAACAGCAGAATTATGCAAGTCAAGCTATTGAACTTGAACACAGCTTTGCACATTGGATAAGAAAACAAGAAAGACTTGGTGTTAACTTTGATGTAAATGGAGCAAAACAATTACAAAAAGAATTATTAAAGAAAAATATTAAGATAGAAAGAGAACTAAGAAAATCTTTTCCTGAAAAAATAATAGAAAGAATCTCAGAAAAAACTGGTAAGAAACTTAAAGATAAGATTGAGATATTTAACCCAAGTTCAAGGGAACAAATATCAGCAAGACTTATTGAGAAGTATGGTTGGAAACCTAGACAGTTTACACCTACTGGTAAACCTGAGGTAAATGAAAGAATATTAAAAAGTTTAAATTATCCTGAAGCAAGTTTGTTAGCTGAACACTTTATGTTACAGAAACGATTAGGTCAAATATCAGATGGTGAACAAGGGTATTTAAAAGTAGAAAGGAAAGGAAAAATATATGGACAAGTTATCACTAATGGAGCAGTTACTGGTCGGTGTTCGCACCACTCTCCAAACCTTGCTCAGGTTTGTTCAGCGAACTTACCATACGGTAAAGAAATACGGAGTTTCTTTTATGCTCCTGATTCTATGGTTATGTGTGGGATTGATTTCAGTAATTTGGAGCTTCGCATTACTGGGCATTTCTTATGTCCTCTTGATGGGGGTAGCTTTATTAACAAACTTCTTGAGAAAGATTTACACACCGAAAATCAAACAGCACTTGGACTCAGTAGCAGAACAGATAGTAAAAGATTTATCTTTTCTTATATATATGGAGCTGGTGATAAAAAAATTGGTGAGATTATTTCAAAAGATGCTAGTGAAGTTAAGAGAATTAGAAAAAATTTGGAGAAAAATATTCCAGCTTTAGTAAAATTAAAAGAGAATGTTATTGCTACACTTAGACAAAGAGGATTTATTAGGGGATTAGACGGTAGAAAATTATATCCTAGAGGTGAACATTCTAGTTTGAACACACTTGTTCAATCAGGTGGTTCACTTGTTGTGAAACAAGGTACAATAATTTTTAATCAACTATTAAAAGATGCTGGTTTTATTTGGGGGAAAGACTATGGAATGGTTTTACATATTCACGACGAAATGCAGTTCATAGTAAGAGAGGATAAGTTAAATAAATTTAAAACAATAACTAAACAAATCTTTAAGGCAACTCAAGATAAATTAAAGTTGCGAGTACCTCTTGATGGTGAACTTAAAGTAGGAAAAAATTGGAGTGAAACACACTAAAGAGTATGACATAGATTTCAAAAAGGACTTAGAGTTTGGACTTAAATGGGAAAACAAACTAAAGAAAATTTTAACTGATGTTAAAGTTGAAGTTAAAACTGATAGGAAGTGGAGTGTTACTGGGAATCTTGCAGTTGAAATTGAGTCAAGGGGTAAACCCTCAGGTATCCGTGTGACAACAGCTCATTACTGGAGTTTTATATTATGGGAAAAAGATGTTGAGAACCCTAGTATAATATTAATACCGACAGATAAGCTAAAAATATTTGTTGAGTTTTATTTAAAAAAGAATGGTTACATTTTTGGTGGAGATAACAGAACATCAAAATTAGTATTACTCCCTATTAACAAAGTGTTTAATCATTCATATTTTGTGGAGAAGATAAATGCCAAAAACCTTACTGATTGATGCTGACATATTATTATATAAAATTACTTCGGCACTAGAAGAACCAGTTGATTGGGGTAATGATGAGTGGACATTACATTGTGACTTCAAACAAGCCAAAGAACAATACCTACAATTACATAGATATTATTTAGAAAAATCTTTATGTGATTATGCAATACATTGTTTCTCTGATAAAGAAAATTTTAGAAAAGAACTAGAACCAACATACAAAGCTAACCGTAAAGGTATTAGAAAACCAGTATGTTATAAACCTCTAAAAGACTATATACAAACTAAATTAGTATCGCAACAATATTCAAGACTTGAGGGTGACGATACCATAGGTGTCTTAGCTACTGGAACTTATGTAGATAAATGTGTAATATATTCTACTGATAAAGATTTAAAAACAATAGCTGGTACTCATTATGATGATGAGGAAGAAAAGCTAATAAAGATTTCACAACAAGAAGCTGATTACAATTTTCTTATGCAAACATTAACTGGCGATACAACAGATGGATACGGTGGTTGTAAAGGTATAGGAAAAGTTTCAGCTAAACGATTGTTGAAACAAAAAAATTCACTAGATGATAACTGGGATATTGTTGTTAAACAGTATCTTAAAACTGGTCATACTGTTGATGATGCTTACCATCAGGCAAGACTTGCACGGATAGTTACAGCTAATGATTATAATACTAATACAAATCAAATAAATTTATGGAGTTATAACTATGAAAAGTTCACAAATATTAAAGACATCAAGCAACTTGGTTAGTGAAGATAGACACAAAAAGTATGGCGATAAACTAATTAATCACCAAAATATAGCTAATTTATGGACAGCATATATACACAATAAAAATTGTAAACTTGTTTTAAAACCTAAAGATGTTGCTATAATGATGGCATTACTAAAGATTGCAAGAACACAAGCTGGTGAAGATAATGATGATAATTATGTTGATGGTTGTGGTTACATTGGTATTGCTGGAGAATTAATGGATAGAGATAAGTGACACTTTAGGAGAAATTGTAATGAATATTAAACAGCCATCTATTTCAAAAGAAGTTATTGAGTATTTAAATCAAATTTTTCCTGATGCTTGTGCAGAACTAAAAGATGAAATGAAAGATATATATTATAAATCAGGTCAACGAAGTGTGTATAGGCATTTAAAACAAATATATGATAATCAACATAACAATATAGGAGATGAGTAAATATGTGTATGTCACCAAAAGCTCCAAGTCCTCCACCACCTCCACCTCCACCACCTGAACCACCAGTTAAGGTGCAAGATGTGACAGCTGAAAGAAAACAATCAGCACCGATTGATGCTGAATCTGAAGCTAAAGGTAGAGCAAGGGTTACGGAAAAGAAAAGAGTAGGTAGAAGTTCTTTAAGAATACCTCTAGCTTCTTCAGGACTTAGCTCAAGTGGTGTTAATTTCCCAACAGCATAAGGATAATTAATGGCAACTGAATCTTACAACATTCCAATGAATGATAGTAATAGTGGAACTGGTAAACCCACAACTATTCAAGGACAGTATCAGAAGATGCAACTGAATAGAGAGATATACTTAAACAGAGCAAGAGATTCAGCCGAGCTTACAATACCATATTTATACCCACCTTCAGGAGCAAATGAAGCTACTGAATATACCACACCTTTTCAAAGTGTTGGTTCAAGGGGTGTCCTTTCGTTGGCATCTAAACTGATGTTGGCTTTGTTTCCTCCCCAAGCTCCCTTCTTCAGATTAGATGTTGACGAATTAGTTTTTAAAAAAGTATCTGATGACCCTGAAGCTAAACAAGGAGTTCAACAAGGTTTAGCTAAAATAGAAAAAGCCATAATGGATAACATTGATGCGACTAATGATAGGGTTGCTGTATACGAAGCATTGAAACAATTAATAGTGTCAGGAAATACATTATTAAGAGTTACTGATACTGGATTAAAAGTTTATAGACTTGATAATTATACAATAAGTAGGAGTCCAAGAGGTATTCCTATTAAGATAGTAATTAAAGAAATGATTGCTGTTGAAAACTTACCTGAAGAAATTGCAAACAAAATACCTAAAGAAGATAAAGATAAAGGTGGGAATGTTGAACTATATACTTGTGTGCAAAAAGATAAAGAAGGGTATATGGTTATACAAGAAGCTGGTAAAATTATAATAAGTAAACAAAATTTTACTGATGATAATTTACCTTATATACCACTTACATTTAATCTTATAGACGGTATGTCTTATGGTAGAGGATTAGTTGAAAATGTAATTGGTGACTTACGAAGTTTAGAAGGATTAACAAAATCTATTATAGAAGGTAGTTCAGCATCTTCTAAAATGTTATTTATGGTTTCACCTAACGGAACAACAAGAGCTAGAAGTCTAGCAAAAGCACCAAATGGAGCTATTATAGAGGGTTCAGCTGGTGATGTAAGTGTATTACAAGCAAACAAGTTTAATGATTTTAGAGTAGCATTAGAAACAATGGCAAGAATAGAGCAAAGATTACAGTTTGCTTTCTTGTTAAATTCTTCTGTACAAAGACAAGCAGAAAGAGTTACAGCTACTGAAATAGAATTACTCAAAAACGAACTACAAGAACAGTTGGGTAATGTTTATGGTATCTTAACAAATGAGTTTCAGATACCGTATTTAAGAGTGAAGATGAATTTGCTTAGAGAAGCAAAACTTCTTCCTGACCTTCCAGCAGATTTAGTAAAAGTAAAGATACTGGTAGGTTTAGAAAGTCTAGGTAGAGCTTCAGATAGAGTGAGATTAATAACATTCATATCTGACTTAGCACAAACACTAGGAGCTGAAACACTAGCAAGGCACATAAACCTTGATAATGCTATTCATAAATTTGCTGTGGCAAATGCTATTGATATTGATGGATTGATAAAAACCAAAGAGCAAATAGCTGATGAACAAAACCAAGCATATCAACAACAAATGATGAGCCAAGCTGTAATGCAACCTCAAGTGGTAAATAAGATGGCTGAACACATAGACAAAAATAACAAAGCAGTTACAATGAACCAAGATGGTGAATTAGCTGTTGAAGATAAAAACTTTTAAGTGAGGTAAAAATATATGAGTAACACAGAACGAGTAGAAATAAGTCCAAATCAAATTTATGATGATGTGGATACAAGTCAAGAAAACTTAGCAAAAGAAGGTATTGATATTACTAAAGATGTTGTGACATCTAAAGACGGTACTGTTGCTGAGATAAGTACACCTGATACAAGACCAATGGGAGCTGAATCTTCAGACGAAACAAGACCTGATTGGTTGCCTGAAAAATTTACTAGTGCAGAAGAAATGGCAAAAGCATATTCTCAACTAGAGAAGAAGCAATCATCAGGCGAAGAGGAAACACAAACTGAAGAACAACCACAAGATGATGGAGATGTAGAGCAAGTTCCTTTACAAAAATTTTATGATGAATTTGAAGCTGAAGGTGGTCTAACCGAAAAAAGTTACAACGAGTTAGAAGAACTTGGTTTACCTAAAGGATTGGTTGATAGTTATATTGAAGGTCAAAAAGCTATCGCTAATACTCACATTGATGCTGTACACCAAACGGTAGGTGGTAAAGATAGTTATGAATCATTGATGGGTTGGGCAAGTGAGAATTTATCTGAACAAGAGAAAAATGCTTTTAACCATACTGTTGATTACGGAACAGTAGAACAAATTAATATGGCATTAGGTGGTTTGATGAGTAGAGCTGGTTTGTCACCTAACACACAAAAGCAACCTGATTTATTTGAAGGTGTAAGTCCTGATTATTCTTCAGATGCTCCTTATGCTTCTATTAATGAAATGACTACTGATATGAATAATCCTAAATACGAGAAAGACCCAGCATTTAGAGAGATGGTGGAAAGACGATTAGGTAAAAGTAGTATAATATGATTCCATTCTCTTCTATATTTAGTGGCATAACATCTCTTGCTGGTACTTGGTTAGAAGGTAGGCAAAAGAAAGCACAACTAAAACAAGAAGTAGAATTAACAAAACTTACTGCACAAAAATCTAAGATTGAAAAAACTGGTGAGTGGGAACAATCTATGGCTGATGCTTCTAGCTCCAGTATAAAAGATGAGCTATGGACAATTTGGTTTATAGGAATTATGACACTTTGTTTTTTTGAGGGTATGCACCCAGTATTGAAAGAAGGGTTTAGATTTCTTAGAGAAGATTTACCTGAATTTCTACAATGGGGAATACTCATAAGTATATCGGCTTCTTTTGGAATCAAAGGTGTTTCAAGTTTCATAAAGAAGAAATAATAATCTATAAGGAGAAAATATGCCAAAACATACTCATAAAACTAAAAGTGGTAAAACAGCTAAGAAAGGTTTGTATTACAATATAAACAAAAGAAAAAAAGCTGGTACATCTAGGTCAAAAAAGAAATCTACTATTTCATCTGATGCTTACAAAAATATGCAAGGTGGTTTTAAGAAAAAGTTAAAAGTAAAATAATGGATAAAAAGACAAGAGAAAAACTCAAGATACATTCTAAACATCATTCTAAAAAACATATGAGTATGATGATTAAAGAAATAAATCAGGGTAAGTCTTTTAATTCTGCACATAAAAAAGCACAAAAACAAATTGGAAAATGAGTATACAAATACTTCCTTTTTTTGCATTGTATCTTTTACTTTCTACTGGTGAAGAAAGATATGTTGGTACTGTGACAACTTGTGACGAGGTAGAAACTGTTATTGAAGATATTAAGAAAAAGAAACTTACAGAAGAAGAACAACAACAAGTTTGGGGGTATGCTTGTGTAAATGAAGAAGTACATAGATTAAGACAAATAGGTCAAGGGTATGTTTTAGAAGATGTCAAATAAAGAAAATAAACCATTAAATAAAATTATTAGGGAAACTAAAGGTAACAAAAAATTTAAAGTATTTGTTAAAAACCAATCTAATGGAAACATAAAAACAATTCGTTTTGGAGATGCCAATATGAGCATCAAGCGAGATGACCCAGCAAGAAGAAAATCTTTTATGGCTAGACATAAAGCAACACTAGCAAAAGTGAAAGGACAAAAAAACTTATCACCAGTTTACTGGGCAGTAAGAAGTTGGAAGTTAGGTACTAAATTATCATAGTCATCATCTCTCTTTAGAGAGGTGACTTATCAAAATTTTAAAAGATAAGCCACTTACGAGTGATAACTTTTCTGAGTAAAAAAGTAGATAGGGTAGCTTAACATTAACAATTAACAAGAGAAAAGGAGAAAACTTATGGCAAATGCAACTGTAAGTAGACTAGGTCAAGCTCTTGCTACTGGTGATGCTAATGCTCTTTTTCTGAAAAAGTTTTCAGGGGAAGTTCTTTCTGTATTTCAAAGAGAGAACCTAATGCTGAATATGGTTCAGAAAAGAACATTAACTCAGGGTAAGAGTGCAAGTTTCGCAATTACTGGTAAGACATCAAGTTCTTATCATACTGTTGGAACTGAAATAACTGGCACAGCAATCAAGCATCAAGAGAAAATTATTAATCTTGATGATATGCTAGTATCAAGTGCTTTCGTAGCTGAACTTGACGAAATTAAGAGCAGTTACGAAGTGAGGTCAATTTATTCTAGCGAATTGGCTCGTGCCTTATCAAACAGAGTAGACAAACATCTAATGTCACTAATGATTCTTGCTTCACAAGCAAGTGCAAATATTAGTGGTGATACAGCTGGTGGTTTAGAAATTACTGATGCTGACTCTAACACAAATATGGACTCAATGATTTCTTCTATCTTTGAAGGTATTCAAAGACTAGACGAGAATGATGTACCATCTAATGATAGAGTGATTGTTGTTAACCCTGATATTTATTACAAACTTGCTAATGTAGATAAATTAGTAAGCAGAGATTTCTCTGATAACAACGGTGACTTCGGTAGAGGTTCTGTCGTTGCTATTGGTGGAGTTCCAGTAATAAAATCAAATACAGCAGTAGATGCTTTTGCTGACCAAAGTAGTGATTCAACTACTGGTCAGAACAATACTTATACTGGTGATTTCTCAAATCACACAGCAGTAATGTTTCACAAAAGTGCTATTGGTGCATTGATGGCTAAGAACTTGGTAACTGAGGTAACTTATGACCCAAGAAGATTAGGTACATTAATGACAGCAAGAATGGTAATGGGAGCTGGTATCCTAAGACCTGAATGTGCTGTATCAATTAAAACTGCATAGACTAGAGGATAGGGGGGTGTAAAAACTCCCCTATTTTTATTATGACAATTACACATAGAACAACAGAATTAGAAGCTGTAAATACAATTCTTTCTACCATTGGTGAAGCTCCTTTAAATACACTTATAGGTACATTACCAGTTGACGGAACAGTAGCAAAAAATGTTTTGAATGAAGTAGCAAGAGATGTTCAATCTGAAGGTTGGCATTTTAATACACACTACAAAGTTCAGTTAGCTAGAAACACAGCAAACAGAATACCCATAGCTACAAATGTTGTCCGAGTAGAACTTAATCCTAGAAAGTATCCTAAACAAGATTATGATGTTGTTCAAAGAAATGATTTTTTATATAACTTAGCAACTAACTCAGATGTTTTTGAAAAAAATTTTGAAGATGTAGTTGTTGTTTATTTATTAAATTTTGAGGATATTCCTGAACAAGCAAAAAAATATATTACAATTAGAAGTGCAAGAATATTTCACGATAGAACATTAGGAGCTAATGCTTTACACAAGTTTACAACTGAAGATGAAAAGAAGGCATACTCAATATTATTACAAGCAGAATCTGCAACTGGTGATTATTCTATATTTGATACACCTGAACAGAATTATATAGTTAACAGATACAGAGGTTACTAATGCCTTTAGTGTCAAGAACAATACCTAATTTAGTACAAGGGGTATCACAACAACCTGAAATATTAAGATTACCTTCTCAAGCTGATGAACAAATAAATGGATTTAGTTCAGTTGTAGAGGGATTAAAGAAAAGACCACCAAGCAAACATATTGCAAAAATATCTACATCAAGTTTTGCTAATTCTTTTGTTCACACTATTAATAGAGATGTAACTGAAAGATATATTATTTCTATTTCAGCTGGTAATATAAAAGTTTTTGAACTTGATGGAACAGAAAAAACGGTAGTAACTCAAACAAATGCTCTTAATTATTTAAATGCAACAAATCCAAAACAAGATTATGTAGCGACAACTGTTGCTGATTTTACATTTATATTAAATAAAAATACTTCCCCAGCTTTTTCAAGCACAACATCTCCAGCCAAAATAGAACAAGCTGTATATACAGTAACACAAGGAGTATCTTCAGCTAGTTATTCATTAACTATTGACAATACAGTATATACTACTAGTGGTTCTAGTAACGGTAAAACTATTAGAGATGCTTTATTTTCTGCAATACAAGGTAGTCCACCAGCAAATGTTACTGTAACAGAAATAGGTGTTGGTAGTATAGGTATTACAAAATCAACTGGAACTTTAAATGTAAGTTCATCTGATGGTTATGGAAATGATGCTTCTCAAGTAGTAAAAGACAAAGTACAAAACTTTGCTGATTTACCCTCACCAGCTATTAATAATATGGTTGTTGAAGTTACTGGTGATGCTGGTAATACTTTTGATAACTACTATGTTATATTTGAAGAGTTTCAAGATGGTGATGGTGTTTGGAAAGAAACTGTTGCACCTGATATAAAAGTTGAATTGGATTCAACAACACTACCACACGCACTTATAAGAACAGCTGACGGTAATTTTAGATTTACACAACTTGATGGTACAACATATCAAGTAGGTGGTACTGATTATACAACACCTAAATACGGACAAAGAGTTGCTGGAGATGAAGAATCAGCTTTGACTCCTAGTTTTGTTGGCAGAAAATTAAATGATTTATTCTTTCATAGAAATAGACTTGGTTTTTTGTCTGATGAAAATGTTATTATGTCACGAGCTGGTGAGTTCTTTGATTTCTTTCCTGAAACGGTAACTCAATTATTAGATACTGACCCTATTGATATTGCTAGTACACACACAAAAGTTTCTATTTTAAGACACGCCATTTCTTTTGATGAAGAATTACTTTTATTTAGTGACCAAACACAATTTATAATGAGTGGTGAAGCAACACTAACAGCATCTAATGTTGCTATAAATGTTGCAACAGAATTTGAAGCAGACAGAAAAACAAAACCTAAAGGTGCTGGTAGTAATGTATTCTTTACATTTCCAAAAGGTGATTATACTGGTATGAGAGAATTTTATATTGCTTCAGATACCGATACAAAAAGAGCTGATGATATTACAGCAAATATTCCAGTATATATTCCTAAAAATGTTTTTAAAATTACTTCAGCTACAAACGAAAATATATTAGCTGTATTAAGTTCTGATAATGAAAATTGTATTTACATATATCAATATTATGTATCAGGTGTAAAAAGATTACAGAGTGCTTGGCATAAGTGGGATTACGGTACACTATCGTCAGATAAAATTTTAAATATAGATTTTATTGAAAATAAATTAATTATTGTAAATGAGAGAAGTGACGGTGTTTACTTAGAAGAAGTAGATGTTTCACCAGCTCTCGTTGATACTGGTGCTACATATCTTACACACTTAGACAGAAAATTAACAGAAGCTGAATGTACTTCAGTTGTTTATTCTGCATCAACAAACATAACAACAATAACTCTTCCATACACTATTACTAATCCTATGAAAGTTGTAGGTAGAGTAGGTGGTTCAAATAAAGCTGGTAGAGAGATATTAACTAATACACAAACTGGTACAACAATAACTGTGTCAGGAGATTTGAGTAATTTTAAATTCTTTGTTGGAGAACAATACGAATTTAGTTTTAAGTTTTCACAACAATTTGTTCAATTAGCTGATAGTAATGGAGCTAGAATTTCTGTTAAGGAAGGTAGATTACAAATTAGAAACTGGAGTGTGTCATTTAACAATACTGGTTTCTTCACAACAGAAGTAACACCTAAAACTAGAGATACATCTAAATCTATATTTACTGGTACAATAACTGGTGCTGGTTTATTAGGTCAGGTTAATTTAGAAGATGGTGATTTTAAATTTGCTGTACAATCAAGAAATGACAACTTGTCAATAATATTAAAAAATAATTCTCATTTACCTTCCAACTTTATTAATGCAAATTGGGAGGGATATTATGTCACTCAATCGCAAGACATCTAGGAGAGTAGAAGATTATGGGTATTTTAGGTTATCCAAATTATCTGATTCTAAGATACTTGCAAAAAATCTTAGATACGAGGACAAAAGAGAAATACTTAGTGCATCAGGTACTTTGCCGATTGTGGCAATATCTTATGGAATATCTGAATCTGACTTATGTTTTACTATATGTAATGTACAAGACATACCTATTGCTATTTTCGGTGTAAACAATGTTGGAGCTATTTGGTTTCTAGCTACACCTGAAATAGAAAAAATATCAATACCTTTTCTAAGAGAGTGTAGAGGAGTTGTTGATACCTTTAACAAAAAATATCCACTACTTTGGAACTATGTTGATGCAAGAAATGATTTGCATATAAAATGGTTAAAATTTTGTGGATTTAAATTTATAAGAAAATTAAATTACGGAGTATTAAATAAACCTTTTTATGAGATTGCTAAATTATGTGTGAACCAATATCAAGTATAACAGCTACCCAAGCTATGGTAGCTATGTCTGTTGTTAGTGCTGGACTTCAGTTCTATCAAGGATACCAGCAACAGAAATCTGTGTATAAGCAACAGCAAAGACAAAACGATTTAGCACGAAAAAATGCTGTTGCACGATATGCAAGTGAACAACTAAAAATAAAACAAGTTACAGACCAAAGTTTAGAAAAAGGTTATCAACAATCATTGAAAGCAAAGAAAGCTAGAGCTGAAGCTAGAAATGTATTTGGTGAAAGAAACATAGCATTAAGAGGAAGTGCTATGGCAGTATACAATGATTATTACAGAAAAGAAGGAAACTATATGGCTTCTTTATCAAGAAATTTAAAAATGAATTATGACCAATATGATTTAAATATGAAAAATATTCAACTTGGTTATGAGTCACAAGCTACATATTTAACTCCACCTGACCCAGTAGGTCTATTAGTTAATGGTGCTGTTAATGTAGCATCAACTTATTTTGCTCTTGAAGCACAAAAAGAACTAAATGTTAAAGGATATAAACAAGCGAAGAAAGATGGAGGTACAGTTAGCTAATGGCAAAAACTAGATTACCCACATTAGATATAACTCCTGAATTACCTCAGGTAGTATCTCAAGATTTAAATTGGTTTTACAAACCTGAAGCCGAACCAGTAAGCGATACATACGGTGATTTAGCTAAGACATTAGATAATTTTGCAAAAGGTGCATTAACAAAGATGGCTGTTGCTGATGAAATTGAACTACAACAAGAAGGGGAAGCAAAGGCAAAAGCAGATACAGCTAAAATAGAATATGATGAGGGTATAAAAACTTTTGCTGAGTATGCAAAGAAAAACAATATAAGCAACAATGCTAATCCGTACTATGTAACGGAAATGAAAAACCTTTATTTACAAAATAAAGCTGGACAATTTCAAACATACTTAAATACAGAGTATGCAAAAAATAATATTAAAGATAGAGCTATAAATGAACCAAATGTATTTAATGATTTTTATGGTGAAACTTTAAAGAAATATATTGTTGATAACAACTTAAATGCTTTTGACCCAGTTGTTATGAATGAAAACTTTTTTAAGAAAACTGATGGTTATAGAAATAGTTTATCAGCATCACATAATCAAACCATTTTAAATAATGCTGATGTTATGTTCCAAAAAGAAATAGCCACTAACTTTACTACAACAATACAAGAACATTACGGTAAAAAGAATGGTTATGATGCGATAGCCACAGCTTATACTAATAAAATTAAAACAATGTTTAATATAACTGGAGATTCAAAAGTTCCTATTGAGTATATAGAAAAAGGACTTGAAGCATTAATAGGTGAAGATATGATAGATAATAATGTAAAATTAGAAATTTTAGAAAATGTTGTTCCAAAAGTTCTTTTAGGTACTGGTAATTATGCTGATACAAATAGAGGTGCATTGTTTGTAAAAGAACAAAAATTAAAATTAATTGAAAAAAATAACGAACAATTACGAGTACAATTTGCAGATAGAAATTATAAAGAACAAATAGCTGAAGATAATATTGAACTTGGTGTAGGTGGGTATCAGGAAATACCTGATAAAATTGCATATTTAAAAAAGTATATAAATAATACTAAAAATATCTACGGTAGAAAATATGCTATACAATCATTGAATTTGTATCAAGGATTAGAAGGAGATTATTTTGGTGAAGAATTAATGGAACTCCGTAGAAAAGGTGATTTGCAAGGTATAAATAAACATTTTGACGATAACGGTGCAAAATATGATAGAGATACTTTAACTTTATTTAATACTTTAAAGGGTGAACTTGTTAATCCTGATAAGAATTTTTTATTTACAACACAAGAATCATCTTACAAAGTCTTTTCGGAACATTTAACTAATCTTAAAAATCTTTCTTCAAACCCTTTAGATAAAATATTTACAGAAGCTGACCAAAAAATACAAATGGCAAATTTAGTAAGTGTATTTGAAAGAGATGTTCATTTATGGTCAAGCAAAAATAAACAAAAAGATAACGAAGATAAAGCAACATACATAGCAAGATTTGACAAATATCTTGTGTCTTTGATTGAGAAATATAAAAATAGTCCTGATTTCTCAGCTGTTGCTGAATACATTGACCCTAATAGTTTTAGACGATTAACTGGTAATGAAGAAATAATAAAGGGTATTAAAGAAACTCCTAAACCTGACCCAAAACCAAGCTGGAGTTTTATGACAAATCAAGACATATATCCTAAATTTGCAAACAATGTAAATCAAAAAATGGGTCAAGGTTATGTACCAATCGGTCTAAATAATTCTGATTTTCTTAGAGAAGCTAAAAGAGCATTAAGCAAATATGATACATTTATATCGATTGGAGAAGATAGTTTTAAATTATTATATGAAAAAGTTGAACCAAAAGTATTTTTATTAAGATGGGTTAAACCTAATGATTTTGAAAAATTAAAAAATAATCCACAATTTCAAGAAGTACCTGATAAAGTAATTCAAAAATTACAAGCTCAAGATATAAACTTCTTTAATGATGATAGATTTAAATAGGAGATGATATGCCACTAAAACTTATAGACGGAGAACTTGTTGAGGTCAATGATGACGGACAACCAGTAGATGAAGAAAATACTGAACAAGTAAACAATACAAACAATAATCAAAATATCTCCGAAGAAGTTGACAATAATCAAGAAGTTGATGATAGACCAAACTGGTTTGATGAAATTGCAAATGAAGTTTTATCTACACCAGCAACAGCTAATGATATATTTTTAAAAGCTCCGTACAATGCTTCAAGAAAATTTCTTAATAGTGTATCTAGTTTAACAGAAGATATAGGTGACACTTTAGGAGAAACGACAAATCTAGGTGGATTTAGATACGGTAAAGATGCACAGAACGGTCTTATTGAATATGTACCATACAACAAAGCTGTTGATGAAAAAGACCAAGTTGAAACAAAAGGTATCTTATTTCCTATAACTGGTAGTATTGGTGTTGAAGATTCTTACAATATCAAAGCACCTGATAATGAGTTTCTTACAGCAATAGGTTTAAATCCAAGTCATTATACTAATAGGTATGCACCTTTTGGTGAGGGTATGATGCAATTTATGATAGGATTTAAAGGCATAGATAAATTTGTTAAAATTGCTAAAACACCATCATTAAGTGGAAAATTTGCTAAATCTATTGCTACTGGTGCTGGAGCTGACTTTATCGCCTTTGATGATGATATGGGAAGATTAACAGATGTATTACACGAATATTATCCCAATACTGTTGACGATTATTTAGGTTATTTAAAAAGTGACCCTGATGACAAATGGTATGAAGCTAGATTAAAAAATACATTAGAAGGTGCTGGTATTGGTGGCACATTAGAAGGTATTTTTTCTTTAGCTAGATATTACAAACATTCAAAATTAAAAAAAGATTATGCACAAAAAGAACAAGATTTAGAAAAAATAGCTGAATTAGATTCTTTAGCCAAACAAGAACAAAATATATCTTCATCAAAAGAAACTGATGTTGATGAAATTGACGAACTGTATAACTACAACACAGTAGATAAAGAACAAAGTATTAGTTCAGCTGAAACTGATGTAAATTTTAAAAGTAACAGAAAACCAGCTATATATGAAAACATTGATAAAAATGGTGGTTGGAAAGAAAATAGTGTTAGTTTAGAAATTGGTAGTGGGAAGGGTAGGGTTACTGATGAGTTTCTCAACGGTAAAAAAGTTACGAATATTAAGTATGACCCTTATAGATTATCACCTGAAGAAAATGCACAAACAATACAAAAGATAAAAGATTTAAAAGATAAAGACGGTGGTGTAGATAATGTTGTTATTGCCAATGTTTTAAATGTTGTTCCTGAGAAAACAGTTAGAAGAAGGATATTAGAACAAGCTAAATTTGCTATAAAAGATGATGGTGTTGTTTACATTGATAATTATAAAGCACCAAAAGAAGGTGCAACAAAACAAGGATTTCAATTAGGCAAAGCTAATAAAGAATATATTGCAGAAATAGAAGAAGTATTTGGTAAGAACTCTGCAAGAATAGTTAAAGGTGGACACATAGAAGTTGTTAAATCTCCTATTGGTAAACTAAAAAATATAGACCCTTCACTAAAAAGAGATGCAAAATTTGGTGTAGGTAAAACAATAGGTGGACAAACCTATGTTCATAAATCTTCTGAATCAAAAGTTGTACCAAAAGAAACATTGAATAAAGCTAAGAAGTCTTTACCAAAAGATTTTGATTATGCAGTTGTTCGTTATGATTCAAAGAATGGTACTGTTGCTTTTACTAAGTCAGCTGACTTTGATACAAACTTTGAACCTACTGTTGGTGATACAATATTAGTAAGAAGTGACGGAACAACTTTATTTACTGGACAAAAAGCAAACGAACAAATTTATCATCATAAATGGACTATGGTTGATGAAGGTTATAAAGGTTTTGATATAGACGAGAACATTCGTAGAAGTGAAGAATGGAAGTCTATGATAGGTAATGATAGAGAAGTATCTAGTAAAATAGGTTATAGAGATTACTGGAGAAACAACATTGTACCTAAGTTAAGAGATAAAAGAAATTTTGCACAACAAGCAGTAAATCAATCTAATATGTCATCTTATGACAAAGTTAACTTCACAAAAGGTCTTAAAGAAATTCCTAAAGAAATGAAGGAAAACTTTGAATTATATAAAGAAGGTAAAATTAGTTTTGATGAAGCTCTTACACTTAATTCTAAATATATAAACATTAAACCTTTTATAAAAGATGATGGTTTAGATGTTGAAGGTGCTAAAGCTCTTATAGATATTTACGATAATATTTATAAATCAAAAGTAAAAAAAGTTTTAACTGACGAAGAATTAAAAAGATTAGCATTAAAAAGATACCCTAATAATCCTGAAGGAATAGAAAGATTTATTAGAGAATATAAAAATTATGCTAAAGGTCAGAAAGATGCACCAGCTTTAGTTTATGCTGGAGAAGCATATTTTGCTACTCTTGCAAAAGCATTACCCTCACTAGCAAGACAGTTTATAAGAGGGGAAACAACAGCAAAAGAATTAGAAACTTATATTGCATTGTTCAGAACTATTGCTGAATCAAGAGGTCAGATTGCTGAAGGTATTGGTAGACAGCTAAGAATATTTGGTATTACTAAAGACGGTACTTATGATATTAATGGACTTATACAAAACTTAAATTACGAAATTAATAACTTTTCTAAATGGAAAGGTGGTAAAGATGGTTTTGAAAATTTAGCAAAACAATTAGCACAAACTGATGACCCTAATGTTTTAGTAAAAGTATTTAAATGGGCATTTCAAAACAGAACTTGGAATATTCTAAACGAAGTTTGGATTAATGCTATATTATCCTCACCTAAAACAATATTTGCAAACTTAACTGGTAATACTGGTCTTACAGCTATTGCACCTCTTGAACAAGGACTAGGAAGTTTATTAAGTAAAGGAGATTTCTTTGTAAGAAAAGCAGTATTTGGTGGTGACAAAAATTTCCAAATGTATAAAGAATTTGATAAAGAAATGAGAGAATCATTTGGAATATATAAATATATTGTAAAATCTCTTGAAGATGGTTTTAAATATACTGGAGTTGCTTTTAAACAAGAAAACCCAGTATTAACTTCAGCTTCAGAAGTAAAAGTAGATAGTGTTGCACAAAAAGCAATACAAACTAAAGGAGATACCCTAACTGGTAAAGCTGTAAATGTTGTTGGAAGTACAGTTCGTTTACCTTCACGAGCATTAAATGCTACTGATGAATTTTTTATGCAGATAAATTATAGAGCTAAATTAGAAGTTTTAGCTGATAGATATGCAAAAGAAAAAACTGGTGGAAAAGTAGGAACAAAACCATACAATGATGCAGTAGAGCAATATAAAAAAGATAGCTTTGATGAAACTGGTCTTATCGGAACTAATGAAGAAGCTCTTACTTATGCAAAAGAAATGACATTTAAGAATGAGCTTGTTGGTTTTGTTAGTAAAATCAATGACTTAGTTAATGGCTATCCAGTATTAAAACAGTTCTTTCCGTTTATAAAAGTTACTTGGAATCTTACAAAAGCAACAACAGACAGAATGTTGCCTATATACAGATTACATCATTTAATGGGTATATCTAAAAATCCTGAGATGATAGCTAAAGCAAGAGGACAAATGGCTGTTGGTGCTATGCTTATGACAATGGCATACAATTATTATCGTCATAATGAATTATCAAATTCAGGTGGTTATGCTGATGAAAGATATATTGACCCATTCTCAGAATCTTATTTATTACGATTTAAAAAATCTAAATTTAATTTTACAGATTACTCTGTTAAAGGAGATTCAGGTGTACAAAATCAAGTAAAACTTCTTGCACCTTTTGGTACAATATTTAATGCAGTTGCCGAATATGCAAGATATTATGACTATCTTACTGAAAAAGAAAGAGATGCTGTAAGTGCTTTATTAATGTCATCTTATATTTATATGTCTACTGAAGATGTAGCTGAAAATTATAAAGGTATGAGAAGTTTAGGTAAAGCATTTAGAAACACAATCGCAAACCAAACATTTACTAAAAACTTTCATAGTTTTTTAGATGCTATGTTGAGTGATGATGAACAAAAATTAAAGAAATTTATAGGTAATCACATAGCAAGTTACATTCCTAACATAATCGTTAAAGCACAAAACGACCCATATATGCGAGATGTTAGAGAAATGTTAGATGGTATAAAACAAAGATTGGGTGTACAAAATAGTGCAGAACCTTACATTGATATTTTGTATGGAGAAGCAAGAGATATTGACCCTAATCTAGACAGATTTTTACAAAGAACTATAAATCCTTTTACACAAAAAGAATATAATAATTACAATCCTTTGTATAAAGAATTATTAAGATTAGATAAAACATTCTCAGCACCTAAATCAAAAATGACATTCAACGGTACACCAGTTGATTTAAAGAATTTTGAAAATGTAGACGGTAGAAGTGCATATATGGAATTTGCTGAACAAGTTAGAACAACAAAGATTAAAGGTAAAACTTTAAATGAAATGTTATTACAAGCTATAAATAGTCCTGAGTACAAAAAATTACCTGACCCATTGAAGTCAAGTGTAATAAGAGAAGCTGGACTAAAAGATTATGCTGAAACAAAAATAGATTACCTTAACACCATTAGAAAAGCATTTGTTATGACCGTTATAGGTAATATAGAAAATAATGAGAATAATAATATAAATAAATATTTTGATAAAAACACAGAGTTACCTTTTGGAATGTGGTTAGAAAATAAACGAACACAATCCGTTGACTTTAGTAAAAGACAAGGAGAGGTATCTCCACTTGATGAACTACAAAATTTTTAATTAGGAGTAATAAATGACACTATTAGCACAACAAACCTTTACTGGTGACAGTAATACTAGTCAATTTACATTGACTTTTGATTACTTAGACCTTTCACATTTAGGTGTGTTTCTTGATGGTGTTGCTCAGACTTCAGGATTTACTGTCAACCAAAGTACAGTAACATTTACAACACCACCAGCTACTGGTGTAACTATCTTATTTAAGAGAACAACACCTATTGATGCAAGACTTGTAGACTTTCAAGATGGCTCAGTATTAACAGAATCAGACTTAGATAAATCTGCTAACCAAAACTTCTTTGTAGTACAAGAGATTACTGATGGTGTCGCTAATAAAATGGGGGTTGATACAGATGATAAGTTTGATGCTCTAAATAAAGTAATAAAAAATGTAGCTGACGGTTCAGCTGATACTGATGCAGTAAATGTTAGAACTGTAAACTCACTTACAGCTTCAGCTGTCACAACTGCAAACAATGCTGTATCAACAGTAAACCAAGCTGTTACAGATGCAACCAATGCAAAGAATGATGCAGTTCAAGCAAAAACTGATGCTGAACAAGCTGAAACAGATACACTTGGTTTAAAGAGTGATGTTACACAATTAAAAGCTGATACATTACAATTAAAAAATGACACTAATACTTTATATACATCAACACAAACATTACTATCTAGTGCTTCATTACCTCAAACATTATCAGGTAATGCTGGAAAATTCTTACAAGTTAATTCAGGAGAAACTTCTTACGAGCTTGTAAGCTCTGTTGCTTCACCTAAATTCTATGGATTGAAATTAACTAATGGTCAATTAAACCAAACAACAAGCACAACTGGTAATTATAATGTTTCAGATTATGACTACCAACTTATAGCTGAAAATGTAACATTTCAAATAGTTAACAACACTTTACAAATAGATTTACCATAAGGAATAAATATGCAAATAAATATAGATAAACTAGGTTATAGATGGAAAGGGCAATATTCGCCTACTGGAACATATATAGAGAATGATGTTGTTTATTATAACTCAGGAACATATAAAATTGATGCTTCAGGAAACTTAGTTGCTTTTGCTTTGGGTCAACAAGATGTTACAAGTAAAGGTCATTTACTTACTGGTGGAACTTCTGTTGGTGGTACAAATTCTCAGTTACTACATTCTAAATTAAACTCAGGAATTGAGTTTAGACACACAGATGAAAGAAATGGAACTTATGTAAAAAGATTGATGAGTTCTGGAAACAATAGTCCACATAGAGGAAACTACTTAGGAACTTTTTATGATACTCCTATGGTTATTATGTCAGACGGTACAGTTAGACAATGGGGTAGAAGAAATAATGATGGTAGACACGGAACTGGAGTTTACGGACAGAACAGTAATACTTTTAGACCAGCTATGCTTCCTTTTCCTAAAGGAACTGTAATTGATAAATTATATGGAAATGCAACACTAAAAATTGCAATAGATACAAACGGTCATTCTTGGAGTTGGGGTGCTTATGATGGAACAGATACAAATACAAGTGGTTTATCTAATCAACAAACACCAAAAAGAATGTATGATGTATTACCTGAATTACAAAATGAAAAAATTGTAGATGTACATTGTGGCTACGGTTGGTATGGATATGGTCAAATATTGATGCTTACTCAAAGTGGGAAAGTATATGGTTGGGGTCAAAACAACTATGGTCAACTAGGAGATGGTACTACTAACTTTGTATATACAGTAAAAAGAATTGGTGAAGAATTAGGCACAATAAAAAGAATGTTTTCTCTCCCATCTACTTATGGTTGGACTTGTTTACAGACAGAAGATGATACTTTATGGACAAGTGGTAATCACAGTAATTACGGTTTACAACCTACTGGAACTACTTTTCAAAAAGTAACTATGCTTAACTCAGTTGGTTCTCCAGTTATTGATATAACTGCAAACATTCACGACGGTCATTGGGTAGCTGGTTCTCAATACTATGGAACTCTTATGGTTTTACATCAAAATGGGAATGTTACTAACTTAACTAATAGTGGATTAAACCAAGCTGGTTGGGGTTCACAAGGACAAAATGGCTACACCGTTGTGCCTAGCGACCCTATTGAAACTGGTAGTGCAGAGATAATTGCTATGAATGGTGGATATGGTAGAATACTTTCAAGAAGAACTGACGGTACAATATGGCATAGGGGTTATAGTGGATTCAGTACGAGTCCTACTGGTAGTAACACAACTGCTTGGAATCAGTATAGAGATTATAATAATCAACCAATTACAAATGTAACTAAAATTAATATGTTAGGTGGACACTATGGTAGCCACTTTTCAGCACTTACTAGTGATGGAATATTATATTGTTGGGGTGCGACAAGTCAAGGAAGTGACGGAGCTGGTTATGGAAGTAGCTATAACAATGCAACAACACCTAATGGTCTAGCACCAGTAAAAATACCTGAGAAAATCATTGACTATGATGTTGGTGGTTATTCATCAAGTGGAACTGGATATTTTACAGTTCTTGCCTTAACTGAAAGTAATACTTTATATGCTTTTGGTTATAACAATTATTATGCAAGTAATAATATTGACGGTCACCAATGGACTCCAAAAAGAGTTCAATTTTAATAATAAATAAAAGGAGCAAACTATGACTACTGTAAGTCTTGGCAAAGTCGCTTTCACTTGGAAAGGAAGCTATGATGCCAGTACAACCTATAATTCACAAGATGTTGTGGAATATACTGGTGATTCATTTGTATGTATAACAGACAATACGAGTGGAACTGCACCAACTGCAACTAGTTCTACAACTAGTCCAACAACAAGTAATTTAACAGTAACTGTACAACAATATTATGGCAGTAACTATTTTTACATTGATGGTGTAAAGACACCAACATTACAACTATACGAAGGTAATACTTATATATTTGATGTATCGGATTCTAGTCTTTCCAACCACCCTTTAAAATTTTCAGAAACAAGTAATGGTACTCATAATTCAGGTACTGAATATACAACTGGTGTAACATCTAGTGGAACTGCTGGTTCTGCTGGAGCTACCGTAACAATAGTAGTAGCTTCTAATGCTCCTTTGCTTTATTACTATTGTGGTAATCACTCAGGAATGGGTGGAACAGCTAATACACCAAGTTATGCTACAAGTACAACAACAACATCTAATTGGAATTTACTTGCTCAAGGTAGTCTAGGGGTAGGTCAAAATTCAGGAGATTTAATTTATTTTGATGGTACACAATTACAAAGACTTCCAACTGGTAATGCCAATCAAGTATTAAAAATAGACGGTACTACACAACTTCCAGTTTGGGGTGATACGAATTACAGAAGTGGTGTTAAAGGTAAGTTTCTATGGAACTTTAATACTCAATCTTACAGAAGAAATTTTTGTGTAATGGAAGATGGTAGTATGAGAGGTTGGGGTACAAACTCATACGGTACTTTAGGAGATGGCACTACAACAACTAGGAAAGCTCCAGTAACTCCAGCATTTGATAATTCAAATAATTTTACTGGTATAAAGATAGAGTCTGACGGTACTATAAGAGATGCAGTTATAAAATCTAATTATTACAATATGCACATTATAGGGAATAATGGACATTTATATAACTGGGGTTATAACGGTTATTCACATATTGGTGATGGAACTTCAACAAATAGATTAACACCTTATGATGCTACTGCTGATTCAGCCAATTCATTGAATGGTAAAGAAGCATACGAAATAGCACAAACTGTTTGTTCTCAAAGTTACAATTCTACAATGGTATTATGTACTGATGGAACACTTCACGGTTGTGGTTATAATGGTCACGGTCAATTAGGAAACTCATCTACAACAAACTCAAATAGATTTGGTGCTGTTTCTCAGACAGCTCTTAAATTTTGGAAGATATTTGCAAGTGGTGATAGATACACTTCTCATATTGGATTGGGTGCAGTATATGGAGATGCACTAGTTGGTGGTGGTACTGTTGGTTCAACTACGGATATTTTAACACAAACACCAGTAACATTTAGAGTTTACTTTTGGGGTTATGCTGGAGATTATCAAAATGGTTTCAATACAAACACAAACTATTCTGTACCAACAGAAATAACTACTTTTTATTCAAACAGTAATAATATAATTAAGTGTGTTCCAACAAGACATTCTTGGTTTGCATTAAGTGATAATGGAACTTTATATGGTTGGGGTTATCCTTATGCTGGGCATCTTGGTAACGGTACAACATCAACAACACAAGCTGTTACACAAATTGAAACTAATGTAGCTGAAATAGTTGCAACAAAATCATCTAACGGAAATAGTAATGCTTGGTTTAGAAAAACTAATGGTGAAGTATATGCTAGTGGGTACAACAGTTATGGACAACTAGGTGTAGGTGACACAACTAACAGAAGTACATTTACACAATCATCAACTGCTCCTACGAATATAACTAAAATGGTTGTGTCAGGTGGTGGAAACTATGAGTCTGTAATGGCTCTAACATCTGACAATGAAGTATTTGGAGTTGGGTATAATGGTGTAGGTAACTTAGGTATTGGTAATACAACTAACCAAAACACTTGGCAAAAAGCAAAATTTCAAAAACCAATAGTTGATATATGTTCTCTTGGTCACGATACTTCAGAAAACGGTTACACAATTATTACTGATGATGGTGGAGTATATTCTACTGGGTATGGTAATACTGGTCAAACTGGTGATTATAGTGGTAACAACCAATCAACATTCCAACCAATAGTATTTTAATGGGCATCAAAGAAACACAAGCTGAATTAGTCGCACACGAAAGAGAATGTGCTGAAAGAGCTAAAGCTGTTTCTGACAAACTATCAACTTTAGACAAAAGATTATGGAGGTTAGAAGCTATGGTAATGGCAAGTATCGTTTCAATAGTATCCTTGTGTGTTACCATATTTATGAGAATAGGTTAAGTTATGATTGCAGAATTGGCTCTTGCTAATAGTGCCTTTGCAGTTATCAAAAAGACTATTCAAAATGGTAGAGAAATACTAGATGCTGGAGAAGCTATAAGTAAATTCGTTTCAGCTAAAGAAGAACTTAGAGAAAAAGGAGCAAGTAAAAAGAATAGTATATATCATTCATTAAAAGGAACTCAGTTTTCTGATTTAGAAGAATTTATGGCTTTAGAAAAAATTAAAAAACAAGAAGAAGAACTCCGTGAATTTATGATGTTATATGGTAGACCAAATTTATATACAGACTATGTTAAATTTTGTGCAGAAGCACGAAAGAAAAGAAAAGAAAGAATTGAACTTGCTAAAAAGAATAAAGAAGAATTAATTGAATCACTAGCTATTGGTGCATTAGTTGTTATGATTGCTAGTATAATTATATTTTTCTTATGGATATATTTTACTTAGGAGAAAAAATGAAAGATAAATTAAAAGAACTACATAATGAGTTAGCTGAGAAGTTACTTGCCAAAGTCAAAGATGAAGAAGTAACTGCTAGTGAACTTAATGTAGCTAGACAATTTTTAAGAGATAATGGGGTTGATGCTATGCCAACTGATGACTCACCACTCAAATCTCTTATGAATGAGTTACCATTTAATGATGAAACAGATACCCCACAAATTAACTGATTTTAGAAATTTTTTATATCTTTGTTGGAAACAACTTAACCTTCCTGAACCTACAAAGATACAATATGATATAGCTCATTATATTGCTACTGGTGAATCAAGAATCATTGTCTGTGCTTTTAGAGGTGTAGGTAAATCTTGGATTACTTCTGCTTATGTATTATGGCGATTATTATTAGACCCTCAACTTAACATATTAGTTGTATCAGCCAGTAAAAATAGAGCTGACGATTTTAGCACATTTTGTTTAAGATTGCTAGAAGAGATGCCTATATTGCATCATCTAAAACCTAAGGAAAATCAACGACAATCTAAGATAAGTTTTGATGTCGCACCAGCTATGGCTAGTCATCAACCGTCTGTTAAGTCTTTAGGTATAACATCTCAAATAACTGGTAGTAGAGCTGATGTTGTTATTGCTGATGATGTAGAAACTTCAGGTAATACTCAGACTCAGTTTATGCGAGATAAATTATCAACAGCTATTACAGAATTTGAAGCTGTTATTAAACCTAAAACATCTAGGATTATATATCTAGGTACACCTCAATGTGAACAAAGTATTTACAATCGCTTACAAGAAAAAGGTTATAGAGTTAGGTTTTGGACATCTAGGTATCCTGATGAAAGACAATTAAAATCATACGGAAATAATTTGTCACCTATTATTAAGAACACTTGGACAGCAGATATGATAGGTGAATCTACTGACCCTAATAGATTTAGTAATGAAGATTTATTAGAAAGAGAAGCTAGTTACGGTAGACTAGGTTTTAATATGCAGTTCCAGTTAGATACTAATTTATCTGACTTACATAAATATCCTCTCAAATTAAGTGACCTTGTTATAATGAATACAAATCCTGACAATGCACCTGAAAAAATTATATGGGCAAGTAGTCCTGAACTTATAGTTAATGATTTACCGTGTGTTGGATTACAAGGTGATAATTATTATAGACCAATGCAAACTCAAGGTACTTGGTTAGAGTATACTGGGTGTGTAATGTCTATTGACCCTTCAGGTAGAGGTGCAGATGAAACAGCATATTGTATTACAAAAATACTCAACGGTAATATCTATGTTGTAGCTAGTGGTGGATTCAATGCTGGTTATACAGAATATGTCTTAAATAAATTAACCGACTTGGCTAAGAAACACAAAGTTAAAAAAATACTTATAGAAGATAACTTTGGTCAGGGAATGTTTGAAGCATTACTCAAACCATATTTAATAAAATCCTATCCGTGTACTACTGAACTTGTTCGTCAATCTACTAATAAACATAAAAGGATAATAGACACTTTAGAACCCCTTTTAACACAGCATAGAGTAGTCGTAGACAGCAAAGTAATTAAATCTGACTATGAGGACACCAATTCAATTTATAGCTCTGAGAGAGCTTTAAAATACCAATTAATGTATCAACTGAGTAGAATACAATATGGAGCAAACACCTTAGTGCAAGATGATAGACTTGATGCTCTACAAATGTGTTGTAACTACTGGGTTGAACATCTAGCTAAAGACCAAGATATAGCTGTTAAACAAAGAAAAGATGAACTAATTATGGAAGAACTAGAAAAATTCTATAATGTTCCTAATAATAATACTTGGATATAAGGAGAAATTATAATGAAAAAAATGTATAAATTACCGAAAGATGCTAAATCATTGAGTCAAGGATATATACCATTGTCTGTTCTTGAAACTATGAAAGAGAAAAACCCTAAGAAAGCTAAAAGACCAAAGAAAAAGATGCTTAAAAAAGAGGACACTCCAACTTATAGTGCTTTGTTAGAGAGATATATTAAAGATTCTATAACTAAGATAAAATAAAAAAGTTCCACTATTAGTATAAACCTTATGTTATATTAAAACAATTATAAGATATACAACAAGAACAAGTTATCTTAATGATAATATTAGAATTAACTATAAGTATATGAAGAAGATAAGTAGATATGTAGTTATGAACAAGAGAATAAAGACATCTGACCGTGCAATAATCTTTATATTAGAGCATTTAGATGATTTCTTTGATTATGTTATAGATTTATCTTTGAAAGAATTAGATGAATTGGAAGATAAACCTAAGAACTAACTTATTAAATAGTGGTATATGGTTCTCAATGATGATGTTAGGTATGTGTTACCTGATATATTATGGATTAAAAGAGATGTTTTCTATAAGATTTCTTCTAGGTATTGTGTTTGCCTATGTTACTTATCCGTACCTATCTAAAATATTTTGGTAAAAAAATCTGACAACCAGTATGTAGGGGTGCTGGGGGTCGTTTCCCCTTAGGGTAGACCGTAAAAAAATGATGGTATGGGGGTGGTATCTTCTACAAAAATAAAAAAAATTTCTGTAAACCTAAGAAAATAAAAGCATTAAACTATATTTATAAAATAGTTGATGGATAAAACATCAAATTAAATCAAAATTTTTTATTTAGTCGTTTCTTTTTTGTTATCTGTTTTTAGATTTTTACTTTTATATATAATTAATTTAAAATTATTTCTAAAAAATAGTTGACATATAAAAACCAGTAATTATATTTAAGATATAACATTCAACAAAGCGAGGTAATACAATGTTAAATACACTAAATAAACTAAGTAAATCTTTTAATGAAATGGAAAATTCTGATAAATGGTTTTTTTCTGGAATAGTTCATATAATATTATTTATATTAACGACTATACTTTTATTAGTAACTGGCATTGAGGGATTAATATTTTGTATCTTAATCAATATAGTTATGATACCAGTGTCAATTGCTATGACATTTATAAGCATTGATAATAAATACAATTAATAACAACCATAAACAAGCGAGGTAATACAATGGTTAAAAAAACTAAACATCAAATTAAAAAAGATATGATTAATAAAACCATATCTAATTTTAAATCTTTATTAGAAAAAGAGAACGGTAACTGGTCTAAATGTTGGAGTGAGTCACCTATGGCATTAAATCCAATTACACCAACAATATATAAGGGTAGTAACTGGTTTAATTGTTTCTTTAATACTATGTTGGATAATCAAGAAGAATATAATTCACCTTATTATTTAACATTTAAACAGATAACTAAATTAAATCATAAGGTTGTTAAGGGTAGTAAATCAACACCAATACAATTTTATGAGGTAGTTAAAAAAACAATGTCGTTATCTGAGTTTAAAAATAAATATAAAGAAATACCTGATTATCTAAGGTATAAAATAGACGGTGACATTGTAACAATTATTTTCTTTAACTGGAAGTATTACAATGTATTTAATGTTAATCAAACAACTATCAAAGATGATAAAAATTTAATGGATAAGTTTAACAGTAAATATGTTAAAGCAACCAACATTAATAATAATTCTTTTGAGGATATTATTAACGGTTGCAAGAATATAGGTGTTAAGGTTATTGATAACAATACTGGTGGTTGTTTTTATAGACCGTCAACAGATACCATTAATATGATTAGAAAAGAGCAGTTTAATTCTAATGAGGATTATTTATCAGTTCTATTTCACGAGTTAGCTCATTCAACAATGCTTGAAAACCGTTGTAATAGAGTTAATAAAAAGAAATTAGATTATGCTAATGAAGAATTAGTTGCAGAATTAACTTCAGTTTTTCTAAGCCAGTTTTTTAAGGTTAGTTTCTACATTAGAAGTGACCACACAAAGTATATTAAAAGCTGGTTGAAGTCTTGTGATAACGATAAAAAAGCTATTGAACAAGCATTTAAACTTGCA
>TARA_Y200000002_G_scaffold18578_1_pt1 | contig 38420 bp, 36 predicted proteins | sample TARA_Y200000002 | Tara Oceans TARA_Y200000002 (sample SAMEA2619388) | marine metagenome | biome: marine biome (ENVO:00000447); feature: surface water layer (ENVO:00002042); material: "saline water (ENVO:00002010), including plankton (ENVO:xxxxxxxx)" | depth 5 m | reverse complement strand
CATATGTAGTGAAGCCGTTAATCGTATTTGTACCCCAGCGCACTGATTTACTTGAATCGGTTACAAAACCAGAAATAATATAATCAGCACCAACAAATTGGCTTTCAGACCATGTCCATGTAGAGGTGTCAGCATCAACATACCAATTAGTCAGACTATCTTGAGCAGTACGGCCCGCTCCAACCATTACAACTGCACTACCAACTGATGGACTACTAGAAGCTAGGTTTAAATTAGGCAACAAAGGTAATGTACTGAGCTTAAATAAGCGCAAATCCGTACCATTAATTTGATACGAGTCCACTCCGTTGTATCCGTAAGATTGCCCATTAGAAACAAAGGAGCCAGCGCCAACATGATCCGCCGTCAGTACCCAACCACCACTTAAATAGACTCCTGTTGAACCATTTACTTGACCAACATTAGCAAATCCTGGATCACTCGGTTGACCACCTAGACCGGTAGGAGCGCTTGTATTACCAGATGGCAAATTAACATTTACCACAGCGAACAACTTTGCAGTGATTAAGTATCCGATTATAAATAAAAATGATAAGGGGCGTATCATTAGTAGAGCACTAAAACTATAAAAGATTAAATTTATTAAATAGAACTTACAAATTACTGTACCGTATAATTAAGCTGCGTCAGCAGGTCCTCGATTGCTTGAACCAGAGGGGTCCATTACTTTAGTAGGACTTTTTTTTGCTGTATTCTTACTTATTTTCTTCACCTTGGGCTGGGCACGACCTTCAACAACTGCACGATTTACGACTACTTCTGCAACATTTGTAAGCTGTGGGAGATCATACATTACATCGAGCATTACGCGCTCCATAATAGAGCGTAATGCACGTGCACCAGTCTTCAAAGCGACTGCTTTCTCCGATATAGCGCAAATACCATCTCGAGTAAAACGTAACTTAGCACCATCCATTGAAAACAATTTCGCATATTGTTTTACTAAAGCATTTTTAGTATTCTGTAAAATATGCTCTAAATCTGACTGAGATAATTCATCTAGAACAGCCACCATAGGTAGGCGTCCAATGAATTCTGGTATCATTCCAAAATGAACAAGGTCTTCAGGTTGAGTGTCTCGTAGCAGTGCGCTCAAAAGTACTTCTTCAGAAGTAGCACTTAGCGATGTATCAAAACCCATAGCCTTAGAGCCGACACGATTTTGAACAATTTTATCAAGTCCTACAAAGGCACCACCACAGATAAATAAGATATTTGCAGTGTTCAGTTGTATATATTCTTGGTTCGGATGCTTGCGCCCTCCTTGCGGTGGTACATTGCATACAGTGCCTTCTAAGATCTTGAGGAGAGCCTGCTGCACTCCTTCACCCGATACATCTCGAGTAATTGAAACATTATCAGTTTTACGACCAATTTTATCTATTTCATCTACATAGATAATACCGCATTCAGCACTTTTTACATCATAATTGGCAGATTGAAGTAGGCGAAGAACAATATTCTCTACATCTTCGCCAACGTATCCTGCCTCCGTTAGAGTAGTCGCATCAGCAATCGCAAAGGGAACACCCAGAACTTTAGCTAATGTACGAGCGAGCAATGTTTTGCCACTCCCAGTCGGTCCAAGTAAAAGAATGTTGCTTTTTTCAATTTCGACATCGTTGAGTTTCGCATCAATTTCTTCAAAATCAGCTGCAGCATCGATACGTTGCTCCGACCTTAATCGCTTATAATGATTATATACAGCCACCGCTAAAGCACGCTTAGCGTAGTGTTGACTAATAATATGATCATCTAAATGAGCCTTTATTTGCGCAGGCTTTAGTAAATTAAACTGCTCGTCTGGGATATTATTAGCTTTAGCATCCTTACTTGTATCTGCACTAGTTTCGTCAACAGATGTTTCAGATAACTCTCGGTCAATAATTGTCTTACAAACCGAAACACAAGAATCGCAGATGTGAACACTAGCAGGTCCGGCAATCATTTTGCGTACCTCATTTTGCGCTTTACCGCAAAATGAGCAAAATGTCATTCGTGTGGATTTAGCCATTTATCCTAGCTCAAACTGTTGGAAGATAAAAAAAGAATACAAAAAAATGCTATAATAACTAAATAGGTGCAAGAATCGACTTCGAATAGGCACGATCAAGCAACTGGCTTAGCTTCAATAACTTTATCAACGATACCGTATTGTAGAGCATCTTCAGCAGTTAAATAAAAATCGCGGTCTGAATCAGAAGAAACTTCTTCGGCAGTCTTATTGGTATGCGAAGCTATCAATTGGTTCATTCTAGCACGCCATCGCAAAATTTCACGAGCTGCTATCGATATGTCTGAGGTTTGTCCAGTAGCGCCTCCAGTAGGTTGATGCATCATAACCCGACTGTTTGGAAGTGCGTAACGTTTTCCCTGAGTACCAGCGGCAAGTAGTAATGTTGCCATGCTTGCTGCCTGACCAACGCAGTAGGTAACAATATCACATTGTAAAAAATTCATTGTATCATAAATAGCCATTCCGTCGGTCACACTTCCACCAGGCGAATTTATATAGAGGCTAATGTCTTTTTTAGGATCCTCCATCTGTAAAAAAAGCATCTGAGCAATCACAGCATTCGCGACAAAATCATTAATAGGCGTACCTATAAAAATAATACGGTCTCGTAATAAACGACTATAAATATCCCAGGCTCGCTCAGTGCGACCCTCGCGCTCATAGACAGTAGGAAGTGGAACGTAACTCACAATATTGAAAATATAATAAACTTGTGACTATAAAATGAAATTCATGCTAAGAAGCAAATGCTTTTAGAATTAAGTAAAAAAATAAAAAATTAGTCAGTAGAATCAGAATCATTATTAGCTTGGACAGATTTTTCTATTAATAGATCCATTGCCTTACTTAGTAAAATATCGGATCTCATCTTGTTTATGCGGTCTTGGTCTTTACGCAATTCTTTAACCAGTTTCTCTGGTTTTTGTCCTGTTTGCATAGCTTCATTCATGATCACTTGGCTAAAATCATCATTTTCTACTTTAATATTTTCTTTTTCTGCAATTTTACTTAAAATAATACGTGATTTTAATCGATCCTCAGCTGCTTTTGATGCGCTAGCGTGAAGCGCTTCTTTTTGTGCATCCAAATCTTGAGCCTGTGCTCCTTGCTGAATATTTCGTTGCATAAAATCACGAAGAATATTTTGCGTTTCCCCTTCAATGCCACTTTGCGGAAGAGGTAAATCAACGGCTTTATTTAATTGATCTGTGATTTGTTGACGTTCTGCTTGAAAATTCTGCTGTTTTTTCTGGCTTACAATATTTTGTGAAAGTTGCTCGCGAAATTCAGCTTCATCTTTAACCTGTATACTCTTAAAGAAATCATCATTTAACTCAGGAAGTATCTTCTCACGCACCTCCTCGACTTTAATCGAGTATGTCGCGCTTTTACCAGAAAGTGCTTGAATTTCAAAATCATCAGCAAAGTCGAAAGTAGCTTCTTTTTCATCACCTGCGCTAAGTCCAACTAAAGCTTCTACTACACCACTTACTCCTGGTGAGTCGGCTGAACCGGCTTCTTCCCAGGTAGAGGACTGCGTGCCATAAATAGGAGCATCCGGAGCTAACTGAGCTATCAAATCATCTCCAATCTTACCTTCGTAACTGCAACGAACATAATCGCCTTTTTTTGCTGATTTTTCAACCACGTTGTACTCAGCTCGCTGGCCTAATACTTGATTAAGCATAGTGGTTATTTCTTCGTCTGATGCATCTGTTATGGCACTTTCAATTTTTAGTCCTTCATAAGAAGGTAATTCAAAATCTGGTATAATATCTACAGTGAAACTAATTGTAGCACCATTTTTGCTATCAATTTCTCCTTCATCTAGGTCGACTACACCAAAAACGTTCATACCAGATCCAGAAACACCCTGTTGATGGGCATTGGAGACGACCCTACTTTTTAACTCACTCGCAATGTCTTTAGCAAAGCGTGCACGCACCATATTTTCTGGTGCCTTACCATTACGAAAACCCGGTATTTTCGCTTGCTTTTGAAAATCCCTTACAAGTTTTTGTTCATGATCTGCCACCTCTTGTTCAGTAAATTTAACCGTTATTAATTTACGTGTAGGACCAATTTCCTGGATTTCTGTATTTGTGGAACTCATGGTTTAATGTATTAAATGAAACATGCCTATTGAATGAAAAAGTTGATCACAAAAGGCAAAAGCTATTTTTGGGTCAATGCCATTATTACCCAGATAAAGCTTAAGTAGGTAATTATTTCACAATCGGGTCTAGAATTAACTAGCTAATAATCAATTTTTCGAAAGATAATAAAATCAGGATCTGCACTCTGGTATAGATGATTCCATTTACGAATCGCCGCGATTGTTCTTGGTACAGCGTCAATCTTGGTGTCTAAAACACCAATAATAGCGATGTTATGTTTTCTATTAAAATTCCTTAAGCGTAATTCTAGGGCCTGTAACATTGGAGATAAATCGGTCACATCTATTTCTGGTCTCAGAGTTAGCTTTATTTGGTCGGCTGCGCTATATATTAATGCACCACTCTCCAGACTTTGCACAACTCTTACGTGCGGATAACTCTTCTTAAATTGGAGTAACCAAACTCTTTGCTGACGATCAAGATCACTCGGTAAATAACCGAAGTCTAAAATTTGACCTTTGAGCATAACTGACTCTACATCTTGTGGCAAAGCTTCCATTTTTGCAACTGTTGCTAAATACGCAGGATCTTCAATAGAGTCCGAAGTAGTATCCCTAAATGCCGCGCGCCGCATAAAAATTACGGAGACAAGTGCCATTCCTAGAATAAAGCCTAGCGAATAAACTACAATTCTTTCACTATTTTTCATTCGCTCCTAATCCAGATATTTTTTAGTAGTAAACTTTTCATGACCACGCATAAAGCAAAGAACGATAGCGATGCCTCCAGCCCATAAACTACTGTACTTAATCCCATGCATACAACCAAGTGAAACATAATAAACTATGTCTGCATTTGTAACAAATAATAATGCAAATAATAAATGCGTGATGACTCCTATTAGTGTACCTAAAAAACAAATAATACTCACAAAATAAAGCCAAGTGACTAGCCAACTCATTAATTCTACTATTTTTTGGATGATCATAACTACCCTTATTCAGAACAACGCACAGTATTGAGGAGAATTATGTTTGGGACTTTTAATAATCTTACTATAAAAAAATAATGATTCATACGATTTCAAAAATTAGAGTACGATACGCAGAGACCGATCGAATGGATGTCGTTTATCATAGCAATTACTTCGTGTGGTTTGAAACTGCGCGCATTTTTTTGCTAGATCAAATAGGCTCACCTTATAAAGCAATAGAAACAAACGGACTATTTATTCCAGTCCTTGAGGCTAAAGCGAGCTATCTGTCTCCTGCTCGATTCGACGATCGGCTTGATGTACACATATATATGCGGAAGAAACCACGCGTGAGATTTTATTTTGAATATGAAGTGAAGCGATCTAAAGAGTTACTAGTTAAGGGAAGCACAACGCATGGCTTTATGGATAAAAACGGTAAAGGCATGCGTCCACCCAATCATTTTATTGAACAAATTAATGCTGCTTGGGATATAAATGCCTAGCATAACTATTATGTGCAGTCTTTATAAGTGCGTAGTATATGTCGAACCACTTCAGCAATCGTTCGACCCTCCGTACTAATACAAGGGCCCGATTTCATGTAAAAAGATTCGCGCTCTGCAAAAAGTTCTCGAATTCGCGTCTCAGGATTACTTACATTAATTAACGGGCGATCGCTATTACGACTGATACGCTCGATTATAGTTTCCAGTGAAGCAAATAAGCAAATAACAACTCCCTTATCCTTCAGTAGCTCTTTCATACCATCTTGTATGACTAAGCCACCTCCACAGGAAACCACACATCTACTTGAAGGGTGACCGGACTGAATGAATTCAAGTTCGTATTGTCTAAAACTAGCTTCTCCCTCGTTTTTAAATATTTCTGATATTGGGCGACCGCATTTATTTTCTATACTCTGATCAGAATCTATAAATTGATAATCTAGTTCCTTGGCAACCCTTCGACCTAAAGCAGATTTACCGACACCCATAAACCCAACTAGGTATAAATTTGGTAATTCAATCTGTTTCATATCATTCACGATTCAATCCTGTTACAAGGGCGGCACTTGGGGCGATATAAATTTTAAATGATTTTCGATGTACCTAAACGCTTGTAGGGATTAGTTTGTACTGACAGATTTAAAACAATATGGAAAAAGTAGTACTACAAGTCAGCGTAAAAGGGGTAATGCCTACAACTAATGGTTGTGCTGTATTTTTAGGAAATGATAAAAAAACATTTGTAATTTATGTCGATCAAGGAATTGGAGATGCCATTGAACATGCTATTAATGACGTTCATTTTGAGCGTCCACAGACCCATAACCTTATGATTACTGCATTAGATGGACTCGGTGCAGAAATTGAACGCATTGTCATAAATAATGTTGAGGACAGTACCTTTTATGCACGACTTATCCTATCAATGGATAACGAATTGGGACATAAGATTATTGAAATTGACGCTAGGCCTAGTGATTCACTAGTTCTCGCTCTAAATACAGGAAAGCCAATATATGTAGCACGCACGGTCATGGACGCGGTAGAAGATATGACAGCAATTCTTACAAAAATACTCAATCAAGGCAACGAACAGTAATAACTATAGCACTTGTGCCAAAATAAATGCGTGCACTAGTTAGTTTTTAAAAATGCTCCTTTAGAGTTAACCATGATGTTGTCATTACCAGATCCAGTGGTGCCCAATCAACCTTGGACTGCACTTGCACCAATGCAAGATGTCACCACGTTAAAATTTATTCAGTTATTAGGTAAGTATGGCGCACCAGACCTACTCTTCACAGAATATTTTAGAGTGCATGCCCACTCAACTCTTACTCCGCACATCGTCGCATCAATATGTGAAAATAATACAGGAAGACCTATATTTGCTCAATTGATCGGCGAAAACTTAGAAGATTTAAAGCGAACTGTAAGTGCAATTGAGGAGCAACAATTACCAATTGCTGGGATTGACTTAAATATGGGTTGCCCAGCGCCAAAAGTATACAAGAAAAATGTAGGTGGCGGATTATTACGCGACCCCAGCAGAATCGATAAAGTTCTTGGGTGTTTACGTGATTCTATAAAGGGACGTTTCACTGTTAAAATGAGAATTGGATTTGAGGACGATCGAAACTTTGAAACAATACTCCGCTTAATCGAAAAACATTCCGTCGATCTACTTAGCTTGCACGCCCGCACTGTCAAAGAAGCTTACCGCAGTGAGGTGCATTATGAGTATATTCGCCGCGCTCGTGAAGCACTCCATTGTCCTGTATTCGCCAATGGGAACATAACATCGGTGAAAAAAGGTCAGCAAGTTATCCGACAAACTGGAGCAAATGGACTTATGATTGGACGTTCGTGTATACGAAATCCATGGATTTTTCGACAGCATCACCAGCATTTCAATCAAGAACCTATATTTAGACCTACATTTGCGCATGTCCGCAGATACGTTGAAGATCTCTATGAGGCAACGACACTTCCAGATAGAAAAGGCGTCTATCAAATCAATCATCTAAAAAAGTTTCTTAACTTTGTAGGCCTTGGCGTTGATCACGATGGACAGTTCTTACATGATATGCGCCGAGTGAAGTCGAAAGAGGAACTCGACTGTGTCTGTAATCGTCATCTCATAGAGAATAATCGTGCCGAGCAATATTTTCCAGACGAACCAATTAAGGGACTTGTCTCTAGACCCAACTGCGAAACCCCAACTGGATGTGCATTATGAATTACTTAATTTGTAATTATTAGCATATAGGATTGCACATATATCTCTTCATAGTCACTTAACTTTTTATAAAAAATAATACACGCAGTTAGTTATGAATATTCACGAATATCAAGCGAAGGCTCTTTTAGGTCATTACGGAGTGCCCGTCCCAAAAGGTTATATCGCACAATCGATCGAAGAGGTTAAGTCCGCGCTCACAAAACTGGGTGATCAAGATAAGATCGTGGTTAAAGCCCAAATCCATGCTGGAGGACGTGGTAAAGGCAGCTTCTGCACAGGATATAAAGGTGGAGTCAAAGTAGTGGACAATCATGCAGCTGCTCTGGAGGCATCAAAAAATATGCTGGGTAATAACCTTATAACCGCACAAACTGGTGCAAGTGGGCGAAAAGTACAGACCCTTTATTTAACTGAAGCTTGTGCTATCAAACACGAGTATTATCTCGCCATTGTGCTCGACCGTGAAACTGCTCAATCCGTAATTATTGCATCGACTGAAGGGGGGATGGATATAGAAGCTGTAGCTGAAGAAACTCCAGATAAAATTATTCGTATACCAGTTTCTCCTGCTACGGGATTACGCCCACACCACTGCAGAAGAATCTCTTTTGAATTAGGTTTAGAAGGCGCTCAGATAAAACAATGCGCGAATCTTTTATCTGGATTATACAAGTTATTTTGGGAAAAAAATGCTATGTTGGTAGAAATAAATCCACTTATAACTACCCCAGATGGTGCTGTCATTGCTTTAGATGCTAAAGTTTCCTTCGATGCGAACGCCACCTTCATGCATCCAGACATCATGGAACTTCGTGATTTAAATGAAGAAGATGCAAAGGAAGTAGAGGCTTCTAAATATAATCTTAGCTATATAGCTCTGGATGGCAATATAGCCTGTCTAGTCAACGGCGCGGGGCTCGCGATGGCGACAATGGATATAATAAAAAGTTTTGGTGGTGAACCGGCTAATTTCCTAGATGTTGGTGGGGGCGCCAATGAAGAGCAAGTTACTGCTGCTTTTAAAATCATACTTTCCGATCCTCAAGTAGAAGGAATCTTAGTGAATATCTTTGGGGGTATCATGAAATGTGACATTATTGCTCGTGGAATTGTGGCTGCTGCCAAAAATGTCGAATTAACTGTTCCATTAGTCGTACGATTAGAAGGAACAAATGTAGATGCCGGCAAAGATATTTTACGTACAAGCGCAGTTGCGCTTACACCAGCAGACAGCCTTGCCGAGGCAGCACAGATAATAACCAAAAAAGTTGCTGAAAAACAAAAATAAATCGCTAAATTTTTAACGAAATAAACACTTTCTTATGAGTATACTCGTCAACAAAGATACGCGCCTAATCGTGCAAGGCATAACTGGTAAAACTGGGACATTTCATACAAAACAATGCGTTGACTATGGCACTCGGGTGGTGGCTGGAGTGACACCTAACAAGGGTGGACTATTATGGGAAGATACCATTCCAGTTTGTAATACCGTAGCGCAGGCAGTTAATGAGTATGGAGCTAATGCATCCGTAATTTATGTACCTCCCGCCTTTGCAGGAGATTCCATACTAGAATCAATTGAGGCAGAAATACCATTAGTCATTTGTATTACTGAAGGAGTACCAGTCAAAGATATGGCGGAAATTAAACAGCGTTTAAATGTATCTAGCTGCAAAACACGTCTTATTGGGCCGAATTGCCCGGGGATTATAACACCAGAAGAATGTAAAATTGGCATCATGCCTGGCTACATTCACAAACCTGGAAGAGTTGGCGTTGTTTCTCGCTCAGGTACACTAACTTACGAAGCTGTTTGGCAACTCACGCAAAGTGGGCACGGGCAATCTACCTGCATAGGCATTGGAGGAGATCCCATCAACGGGACCAGCCAAACTGATGCTATACGTATGTTTAACGAAGATCCAGACACTGATGCTATTATTATGATTGGTGAGATTGGCGGCAGCGCAGAAGAAGAGGCATGTGCCTATATTAAAGAACACGTCCAAAAACCAGTTGCTGGTTTCATAGCTGGCGCGTCCGCACCCAAAGGTCGCACCATGGGACATGCTGGTGCAATAGTATCTTCTAGCGGAGCTGGCACAGCTGAAGCTAAATTCGCTGCTATGCAAGAAGCTGGTATTTCTATTGCTCGAAATCCATCAGAAATAGCAAAGGCACTGTTACGCATTTACAAAGCATAGGTAAAAGAAGAATTTAGAAATAAAAGCTGTCTTATTATAATACGTTTTACAACGTAGTGACCCATCAAGAAACACAGTTTTAGCCAGCTAAAAAAAGAGCCATTACTCTTTTAAAGCGCTATTGGAATTTTTTGAAAAGTAAGGTCGCGTTGTGACCGCCAAATCCAAGATTATTACAAATTGCCACATTGACAGTAGCCTCGCGCATCACATTAGGAACATAGTCCAGATCGCAATCAGGATCTGGATCCCTATAATTAATAGTTGGTGGCACCTTACCATCACGTATCGCCAAAGCACATACTGCCGACTCGATGCCGCCTGCTGCTCCTAATAAATGACCTGTCATACCCTTAGTAGAGGAAGCCATAATCTTATAAGCATGCTCCCCTAAAGCTTTTTTAATCGCTAAGGTTTCAAACTTATCGTTGTAGGGAGTCGAAGTGCCATGTGCGTTGATATAACTTACATCCTCGGCGGTGATTCCAGCTTCCTTAATCACATGACCTATGGCAGCACCCAGCGCCTTACCATCTGGGTCAGGAGAAGTGATATGGTAGGCATCACAAGTAGCTCCGTATCCGGCAAGCTCACAATATATAGTCGCACCTCGAGCTTGAGCATGTTCCAGAGTCTCGACAACTAATACGCCCGCGCCTTCGCCCATTATAAATCCATCCCGACCCGAATCAAAGGGGCGACTAGCAGTTTGTGGGGCATCATTGTAACTAGTGCTCATTGCTTTCATAGAACAAAAACCAGCGTAGCCAAGTTCGGTGATGGCTGCTTCACTACCTCCAGCGAGCATCACGTCTGCATCTCCATCACGTAGCATATGGAACGCTTCACCAATACTGTGAGTTCCAGATGCACAAGCGCTAACAATTCCGTAATTTGGACCACGCGCACCCACTTCAATCGCAACTACACCACTAGCAATGTTTGCAATCAGTGAGGGGATCATAAAGGGGGAGACCTTGCGAGGCCCACCCTCATAAAGACGACGACTTTGAGTTTGGATAGTCAGCATTCCTCCAATTCCTGAGCCAATTAAAACACCGAAACGATCAGGATCCAAAGTAGCCGGATCCAAAGCAGCATTCTTGAGAGCTAGCTTAGAACCGGCAACAGCAAGCTGCGTGTAACGATCATTTCTTCGTGCTTCCTTAGGATCCATATAATCAGAAGCATTGAAATGTAATGCCTCCGCTCCTACTTTGGACGGATAATCAGTGATATCAAAAGATTGAACCGTACCGATGCCACTTTTTCCAGCAAGGAGGCTATCCCAAAAATCTTCTACGCCATCGCCATAACTAGTCACTGTACCGATGCCAGTAATGACAACTCGGTTTCGTTGGTAGGCTGCTTCCATATGGAGTAACAAAAACTAAGCCGCAATTAAGCGACTTGGCTAAAAATATCAATACGAAGTGTTATCCAGCTTTCTCGGTGATATATTTAATTACATCACCAACGGTTAGAAGTTTCTCTGCATCAGTCTCTGGAATTTCTCCATCAATTTCATCTTTAAACTCTTCCTCAAATGCCATTATTAACTCGACTAGATCGAGTGAATCTGCACCAAGATCATCAAGGAATGATGCTCCTGCAGTCACCTGCTCTTCATTAACGTTGAGCTGGTCTACGATGATTGTGTTTACGCGTTGTTCGATAGTTTGATCGGCCATAATTTATTAGGTTTAATTGTTATAATCTGAGCATCACATGACCATACCACCGTCAACTGTAAAAATTTGACCAGTGATGTATCCTGCGCCCTCAGAAGCGAGAAAATCGGTTGTTGAAGCAATGTCAGATGCCAGCCCCATCCGCTTCATAGGTATCATTCCTAAAATAGCAGTTTGCTGTGCCTCGTTAAGTTCGGCTGTCATGTCTGTAGTAATAAATCCTGGAGCAACCGCATTTACAGTCACATTTCTTGCAGCAAATTCCTTAGCGAGACTTTTTGTTAACCCATGAATACCAGACTTCGCGGCAGCATAATTAGCCTGTCCAGCATTACCCATAAGCCCAATCACTGAGGATATGTTGATGATGCGACCCCATCGCTTGCGAGTCATTGGTCGAGCAAGATGCTTAATCCAAGCAAAGCAGCTACTCAAATTGGTGGCAATCACATCATCCCAATCTGCATCACTCATACGAAACAATAAGCCGTCTCTAGTAATTCCTGCACAATTGACCAAAATATCAATAGTACCATGCTGCTCTAAAAACTGCTCACTAGCGACCTGAACCGCGTTTCTATCAGCTACATCCACCGCTAAAGACTCGGCGGATCCACCTGAAGCTTGAATTGCTTCAGCAACCGGACCACAAGATTCCGCAGATCGACTAACGCATATAACATGATGTCCACTCTTAGCTAGCGCTTCAGCTATACTCTTGCCAATGCCTCGCCCTGCGCCAGTTACCAGCGCTACCTTCATTTCAGAATCTTCAGTCATACAAATATTAGCCTATGGATAAGAAATTAATATTGGTAAAATTCTTAGGTTAAATCTAAAGTTCGCAAGCATGAATGTAAGATTCAAGCAACATTGACACCACCAATATAAGAGCTGAAGTGAACAAATGTCGAATTTAGAACAAGAACGTATCCAAAAGCTTATCGCCAACTCTGGCTATTGCTCTAGGCGAGAGGCAGAGCGACTCATTAGCGACGGCTGTGTTCGAGTTAATGGTAAAGTCTCAGAACTCGGCGACAAAGCCTGCCCTAGTGCGGATATTTTTGTGAATAATAAACCAATCCGAGTAAAAAAAGAGCGAGCCGTTACATTGGTCATGAATAAGCCAAAAGGATACCTCTGTACAAATTCAGATCCATTTGCAGATCGTACCGTTTTCGAACTACTTCCAGCTGATTTACAGCGCCAAAGAATGTTTTGTGCAGGGCGTCTAGATAAAGACAGTGAGGGGTTATTAATTATAACAAATAATGGAGAGCTTGCTCATCGTGTTAGCCATCCGAGTACATGTGTTACCAAGCGCTATCGAGTAGTATTACATCGCGATTTTGACAAATCTGACATTCAAAAGCTTCTAAAAGGAGTCGATTATGAAGGGGATTTCCTAAAGGCCGAAAAAGTAATTCCAGCGCCCACGCTAGGAGAAGGAAGTGCTCGGCGCCTTGAAGTACACCTTCACCACGGAAAAAAGCGTGAAATTCGCCGGCTTTTTGAAGCAAACCGCTATTATGTTAAAAAATTAGTACGAGTTCAAATCGGTGGTATAATTTTAAAGAATATTCCAAAGGGAGGAATTAAAATTCTCGGTAAAAAAGAAATCGATCTGCTCTTCGCTTAAAAATTGTCACTTATACACCGCTCTACTAAAAAAAATTAAAATGAATTCACTCTTTCAGTGTAGTTTAATTGCTTGTACATCCTTTTTACTGTTAAATCCTGCCACAGCTCAAAAAATTTTATTACTAGCAAAGCCTGCTAGCAATGCTGCCATAATAGCACGAGTTGATGCCGCTAATGATGCCATACTAAGTGCTTCTTCTATATCTAGTGAACTTCTACCTGCAAGCACTTGGAAGCAGACAAATTCTCCGATTTTAATACAGGGATACGTTGCAAAAAACTCACTTTTACAGCAAGACTCAGCGGATTATAGTATACCTATTAGGGAGAAACCAATCGATAGCGCTGTAATAATAGCCATGGCTCAAAAAAACGACCAGTACACCTTATTAAACTCAGTTGATGAGAATTGGATATTAGTAGAAATCGAAAAAAAGGCTACAGCTTATTTTACTCAAGTGCCTCAATTAGGATTAAAAAGCTTGGAGGATACGGCATCAAACTTTTCAGATAATACCTATCTATTACAAGAAGATGAACCAGTTGCAGTTTCCGAAATCATAGTTGATACCTCCAACAAAACCTCCATACGCCAATTTCCCAATCGACCTAAGTTCGAGAATAAAGCACCGACACGCACATTAAGCGGTACACTTGTAAGACGTCTGCGCAACTACGGTCCCCGCTATCCACTTCGCTTGCGCGCAGCAAATGGACGAATTGCATATGTTGACATGTCTAGCCTTTTTTTCAGTGACCTTCGCCCCTACTTAGATCAACAAGTAAGCATAACCGGTGAAGTTCGTCCTTTAGTTCCCGGCAGTACAGAGCTTATTATTCAAGCGCGCAGCCTTAAACTTGTAAAATAACTTAATATATCAATGAAACTCATCGACGGTAACGCTATAGCAAAATCTATAATTGAAGAACTTACCACCGAGGTTAGTCGCCTTAAAGATGGCAGACCTGTTGTCGCATTTATTCGAGTCGGTGAAGACCCTGCTTCAATTTCATATGTGCGTAAGAAACAAAAAACAGCCGAGCAAATTGGTATTGAAAGTCGACTTTTTCTGCTCCCTGAAGACGTCAGCAAGACGGCACTTTTCGAGCAAATCGATGTCTTAAATTGTGACCCCTCCGTAAATGGTATACTCATTCAAGCCCCATTGCCTAAACACATAGATGAAACAGAAACCTTCAATCGTGTTGTACCCCATAAAGACGTAGACGGATTTAATACTGTTAATATTGGAAAATTGTGCCAAGAAGATACTAAGGGATTTGTAGCATGTACGCCCGCAGGAATTATTGAATTAATTCAACGCAGTAATATAAGTACAGAAGGCAAACATGTAGTTGTACTTGGACGTAGCCTTATAGTAGGAAAACCTGCAGCATTACTCATGCTTCGCAAAGCAGTTCCAGGCAATGCTACCGTAACAATTTGTCATTCTCGTACGACTAATCTGGAAAATATTACGCAACAGGCAGATATACTAATAGCAGCTATAGGAAGAGCAAATTTTGTCACTGCCGATATGGTTAAAGAAGGTGTCGCTGTGATTGATGTTGGCATCAACCGAGTAGAAGACTCTAGTCGCTCTCGCGGTTATCGCTTGGTTGGTGATGTCGATTTCGCGCAGGTTAGTAAAAAGGCTTCACTAATTACGCCAGTACCTGGTGGCGTTGGTCCTATGACAGTCGCCATGCTTATGCACAATACGCTTCGAGCATATCAAGAAGTCCATTCTACATGAGTGATCCACTGCAAAAAGACAAAGCAGCAGATTCCGATGTACTTACAAGCGATAGGGTAAATCCATTGGATTTAATATTTAATGACGAGGGCTCACTGCCACCAGCAAGAATCGGTATTCGTGCTCTCGCTTTCCTACTAGATTTCATTCTAGTTAGTGCGGTTGCTACAATAATAATCTGGAAGATAATACTACCACAAACCCACCCCGGAACTTTCCATGAATTTATACTGTGGGGCGAACAATTAACTAATTGGTTCAATTCAAATGAAAGAAGCGAAATAGCGCTACCGAAACCCAATCATAATTTAAGCATCGCACTAAATTTTGCTAATGACCTACAGTTGCTTACTTTTTGGCTGTATTTTGCTTTAAGCGAAGCCTTATTTGCAGTCACAATAGGTAAAAAAGCGTGTCGCTTGCGAACTATAAGTACAATTACACTGAGCCCTCCACCATTTGTAACTGGAGTCATACGAGGCGGCCTTATAACAGCAGTATTCTTTTTTATTCCGCCAGTTGGATTAGTCGCTTCAGTAAGTACACTTCTATTTAATAAGCGCAGACAGATGGGTCATGATTTACTTTCTAGAACCATCGTCATAGATGAAAAAATACTATCAAGTGTGGACATAAAAAGTGTCTAAAATATGCATATTTTTACAGCAACAACTTTAATTTATAGATTGTCGGGGCTCTAATACGCTCGTACATTTTTGAAAATTTCACCCAAAACGGTCACGCAGAACACACTCCTTTGAGTACACAAAAAAAACCTAAAATCTTAGTCGTTGATGATCAGCCAATCAACGTAAAGTTGTTGCAAAGCAAACTTGAGCGACAATCAATGGATGTATCGATTGCATTCGATGGTCGAGAGTGTTTAGAAAAAGTTGCTTCTGTCCGTCCAGATATTATCCTACTTGACATAATGATGCCTGAAATGGATGGCATCGAAACATGTCGCCTAATAAAAGCAGACCCAAAGACTAAGGCGATTCCTATTATTTTCATCACTGCTAACGTTACAAAGAAGCAGAAGATCCAAGGTCTTGAAGCAGGTGCGGTAGATTATATTACTAAACCTATCGATTTAGAAGAAACTCTTGCGCGTGTTCATACTCAATTACACCTACAATCAATTTATCGAGAGAATATAGTGCTACAAGCACGACTAGGAGATGCTCGAAAAACAGCCGCAGTTGGCTCAATAACTCAAGGCATAGCGCATAACTTAAACAACTTGCTTGGAGTAGTCGTCGGCTATCTTGACCTAATTAAAAATAGCTCCAAAAATCCAGACATGATCGAAAGGTGCCTAGGATCAATGGATCATGCAGTATCTCGTATGGTAGAGATTATTCGTCAGTTGTCCTCCATCGCTAGTAACGAAACCTTCGAGATGGAAGCAATATCAATAAAAACACTTACCGAAAGCAGCATTGCTCGCTTTAGCCAAGAACACCAATGTGAAGCAAATATTACAGTTTGCACCGAAATAAAGAGTGACGTGCAGATTACAACAAATGCAGAAATTTTTGAAGTCATACTATGTAAATTGCTTTCTAATGCCTATGAAAGCTACCAAGAAAACCTCAACGACACGAAACGCATCATACAGTTAGATATCGCCCAACAAAGAGATGGTTATAAATCCAATATTAAAATTACCGTCTCGGACAACGGCAACGGTATAGATCCAGAAATTACCGAAAAAATATTTGAGCCATTTGTAACAACAAAAACTGCCGTTGGTCGTGGCATGGGACTAACTATAGCTCGCCATACAATTAGAAATTTAGGTGGTGACGTTCATTTAATCGAAAATAAAAGTGGCGGTGTATCTGCGATATTAACTCATCCAATTTAAAATACACGGTAAAATTAAAAACCTATACCCATGATTAAGAACGATACAAAAATAGTTTTTATTGGTGCCGGACGTATGGCATCAGCCATAATCCGAGGACTAATAGAAAAGGAGCATTACAAGCCAGTGCAAATCGCCTGCACTTGTGGAAACGATAGTACCGGAGCACAACTAGCTAAGGAAACAAAAATTCAATATTTAGATGCTATTACAGATGAGATTCAATCGGTTGATGCGATTGTTTTAGCATGCAAACCGCAGCAATTTAATCAGATCGAAAAAAGTATTACTAATGCAGCTAATGGTAGACTTGTACTCTCTATTTTAGCTGGTATTCCATTAAATAGACTAAGCGAAAAATTCAAATTAGCTCGTAATATCGTCCGAACTATGCCGAACACGCCAGGCCAAATTGGTGCTGGCGTCACTGCATATTCCCCACGGAGCAAACTATCCATTAAAGATCAAAAGATAGTCGACAATATACTCGGATCGCTTGGCAACTTCCACGAAGTAAATGAAACGGATCTGGATGCAGTTACTGCACTAAGTGGAAGCGGTCCGGCTTACTTATTTGAATTTGCAGCAGCGATTAATGAAGCAGCGATTAATAATGGACTCGATCCAGAGCTAGCGTCCACACTTACCATTGATACCTTATTAGGTTCAAGTATGCTACTCGCCTCAAGTAAAGAAAGCCCCGAACAATTACGTGAGGCTGTTACATCTAAAGGGGGGACAACCGCTGCAGCTCTAGAAATACTGTCTAAGTCTGGTTTTCGTGACTTAATCGATCAAGCAATCAGTGCAGCTAAAAAACGATCCATTGAACTCTCGGAAGATTAAACTCTCCTATTGCACATACACAATCACCGGCTTTAAAAATCTATACTGGTAAATGTGCGAAGCTAATGAATCTAAATTCATTGCTGTATTATTACCCACTAAAAGAAAAAAGTCCTACTCAAAATTTTTCGGTTGAAATAACCCAACAGCTTAATTGCAACAATTCGAGTTCGGCGCTAGTAATACAATCGCCATTTATTAAATAGTAACCCCGCCTGTGCCGTATAGGGGGAGTCCTTGGCCTTTGTTTTCCAAGGTGGGTGCTCTCTAATTAGTTTTTGTCTTCCGGTTGACGGCTGGACAGTAACTAACAAGGTTCAAGCTCCCGATTTTAAAAGAGTAAAGGACAGAACTCCGAAATGGCTCGAACACTGCAGAGTTAGATAAACTGTGCGCGCTAAATATACTTTGGCAATCCAAATTAAAGCTGCCTTGTAGGTACGAAAAAAGCCCCCCGTTACCGGGGGGCTGGTAATAATTAATTCGGACAATTAAGAAGAGCTTTACCCAACTACATCATGCCGCCCATACCACCCATGCCACCCATATCAGGCATAGCAGGAGCGGCAGAACTTTCTTCTGGCTCATCTGTAATCATGCACTCAGTAGTCAGTAGTAGACCAGCGACTGAACCTGCATTTTGTAAAGCTGTTCGCGTCACCATGGCCGGATCTACGATACCAGCTTGGAGTAAATCAACATATTCACCTGTGGCTACATTATACCCCTTAGATCCCTTAGCCTTCAGAACTTCTGAAACAACAAGAGAACCTTCAACACCTGCATTAGTACACAGTTGGCGAAGAGGTGCTTCAATTGCACGACGTACAATTAGAGCCCCTAACTCTTCATCACCATCTAGCTCAGCAGCAGCTTTTTCAATCGCTTTTGAAGCACGAAGAAGTGCAACGCCTCCGCCCGGAAGAATACCTTCTTCAACTGCAGCACGAGTCGCATGTAGAGCATCATCTACACGATCCTTCTTTTCCTTCATCTCTGGCTCCGTTTGGGCACCTACATTAATAACTGCTACACCTCCAGCAATTTTCGCAAGACGCTCTTGAAGCTTTTCGCGATCATAGTCCGAAGTAGTGTCTTCTATTTGGCGACGAATCAATTTTACACGGCCTTGAATATCCGAGCTTTTACCTGCTCCTTCAACAATAACAGTGTTTTCTTTGTCCACGGTGATGCGCTTTGCTTTACCAAGGTCACTTACTTGAACATTCTCAAGCTTGATACCCAAATCCTCAGTGATGCAGCGCCCTCCTGTGAGTATTGCGATGTCTTCGAGCATAGCCTTACGACGATCGCCAAACCCTGGAGCCTTGACCGCAGCAACATTTAAAGTACCGCGCAACTTGTTAACTACAAGTGCAGCTAAAGCTTCACCTTCAACGTCTTCTGCAATAATCAATAAGGGCTTGTTCGTTTTTGCTACATTTTGTAGTAGTGGTAATATTTCACTAAGATTTGAAATCTTTTTCTCATGGATTAAAATATGAGCATCCTCAAAATTTACTTCCTGAGCGTCAGCATCAGTACAGAAATAAGGAGATAGATATCCCTTATCAAACTGCATACCTTCAACAACCTCTAGAGATGTTTCAATAGACTTTGCCTCCTCAACGGTAATGGTGCCGTCCTTACCGACACGATCCATTGCCTCCGCTATAATATCACCAATCTCAGTATCCCAATTAGCTGAGACTGTGGCAACTTGACGAATTTCTTCACGATCTTTTACCTTTTTACTTTGCTTAGCAAAGGCCTCGGTCGCAGCAGCTACTGCTCGATCAATACCGCGTTTTAGATAGATAGGGTTGGCACCAGCCGCTACATTCTTAATGCCTTCTCTGTAGACCGATTCTGCCAAAACGGTAGCAGTTGTTGTTCCATCACCTGCTGAATCCGCTGTCTTGGAGGCAACTTCACGTACCATTTGAGCACCCATATTTTCGAATGGGTCGGATAAATCGATTTCCTTAGCAACCGTAACACCGTCTTTAGTAACAGTCGGAGCACCGAATTTTTTGTCTAGCAGCACATTGCGACCTTTGGGTCCAAGTGTCACTTTAACAGCATTGGAAAGAGTTTCCACGCCTGTTAAAACTTTTTTACGTGCTGCTTCGTCGAATAAAATTTGCTTAGCCATAATATTTTTGTTTTTTAAAAGTTAGTTATTAATTTAACCGACAACGCCAAGTAGGTTGTCTTCTTCAATGATTGTGTATTCTACTCCGTCAAGCTTGACGGCAGTGCCACCATATTGAGGCATAAGAACCCGGTCACCCTTCTTTACAAAGAATGGCTTATCGTCTGCCTTCCCTGTGCCGACAGCAATGACTTCAGCTTCCTGTGATTTTTCCTTAGCAGAATCTGGAATAATGATTCCGCCACGAATTTGTTCATCTTCTTCAATGCGCTTTAATAATACGCGTTCACCGAGTGGTTTTATTTTCATAGCTTATATGTTTGTTTATGAATAATTGTAGTTTGTAAGTTTAAACGCTTAGAGAAAGGCCCTAAACGTAAAATGATTATGATTCGTCCTTCTTCTCCTCATCGACTACCTCGAAATCGGCATCGACCGTTTCAGCTTCTGCCTGCTTTGGCTCCGTCGCACCATCAGCAGAATTGATGTCTTCTCCAGAAGCAGCTTCTGCCCCCGGTTGACCATAAAGATCTTGAGCGAACGATTGCATAATTCCTGAGATCTTTTCTACAGGCGCTTTTAAAGAATCCGCATCAGCATCTTGGTTTTCAAGTACCACCTTAGCCTCGGCGATTGCTTCTTCTAGCTCAGCTTTTTTGTCCGCTGGAATTTTATCGCCTAATTCACCTATCTGTTTTTCCGACTGATAAATAATATTGTCTAATTCATTACGCGCTTCGACCCCTTCTTTGGTCTTAGCATCTTCGGCAGCATGCTCCTCAGCTTCACGCTTTAATTTCTCAACCTCCTCGTTATCTAAACCAGAGGAACCACTAATAGTGATTTTTTGTTCCTTACCAGTACCCTGGTCCTTAGCGCTTACATTCAGTATACCGTTGGCATCAATATCAAAGGTGACCTCAACCTGCGGTACTCCACGAGCAGCTGCTGGAATACCATCCAAACGGAAAGTACCTAGCATCTTATTATCATTTGCCATGGGGCGCTCTCCTTGAAGAACCTTAATATCCACAGCTGTTTGATTGTCTGCATAAGTAGAAAAGGTCTGACTCTTTTTAGTCGGTATTGTCGTATTACGATCAATCATTGCAGTTGCAACCGAACCTGCTGTTTCAATCGCAAGAGTAAGTGGCGTAACATCTAAAAGTAAGACATCACGTACATCTCCTTGAAGAACACCACCTTGAATAGCTGCCCCGATGGCTACAACCTCATCTGGATTCACTCCTTGGTGTGGCGCTTTTCCGGCAAGACCTTCAGCGACCTCAACAACTTTAGGAGCGCGAGTCATACCACCAACGAGGACTAATTCAGCTATTTCTGATACAGAATGGCCAGAATCTTTGAGACATGCGTTAAAAGGTGCTTTTGTACGCTCGTAGAGCGAATCACAAATCTGCTCTAAATTAGCTCTAGTAAGAGTAATATTCAAGTGCTTTGGTCCAGTAGCATCAGCAGTAATGAAAGGTAGATTTATGTCGGTGCTTTGAGTAGAAGATAAAGCAATCTTGGCTTTTTCACCCTCTTCTTTAAGGCGCTGGAGAGCCATTTTATCGCCACGTAAGTCGATACTTTGCTCGCTCTTAAACTCTTCAATAAGAAAATCAATCAAAGCACTATCCCAATTGTCACCACCTAAGTGAGTGTCCCCGTTGGTCGCCTTGACTTCAAAAACGCCATCACCAATTTCTAATATAGAAATATCGAATGTGCCACCGCCAAGATCATATACCGCAATTACTTCGTCACTACCTTTATCAAGACCATAAGCAAGTGCTGCTGCCGTAGGTTCATTTATGATGCGCTTCACTTCGAGTCCAGCAATCTTACCAGCATCTTTGGTAGCCTGACGCTGTGCATCATTAAAATATGCAGGAACTGTTATAACTGCGTCTGTAACTTTCTCGCCTAAGTAAGCTTCTGCATCAGCTTTAAGCTTTTGTAAAACAATCGCTGCAATTTGCTCTGGAGCAAATTGTTCGCTCTTACCGTCCACTTCCGCTTCAATGTAAGCATCACCATTTTTACCTTTAACAACTTTGTAAGGCAAAGATGAGGATTCTTCTTGCACCTCACTAAACTTGCGACCTATCAATCGCTTCGCAGAAAAAATTGTATTACTTGGGTTTGTAACAGCCTGCCGCTTGGCAGCTTGCCCCACTAGGCGCTCACCATTCTTGGCAAATGCTACTATAGACGGTGTTGTTCGTGCACCCTCTGAATTTGGAATTACAACAGGTTCTCCACCTTCCATAACAGACATGCAAGAATTTGTTGTGCCTAAATCTATACCAATGATTTTACTCATGCCAATTTACTAGCAAAGATAATGCCTTAAATCATTTAATTTTCTAAGTCGCTCAATGTAAGTTACTTAATAATAATTTATAATCCTATTATTATTATTATTTATTGATAACTGTGACAATTAGGCTCATTCAATGTCACTGTATAAATGGATAGTGAACACTTTTGTCACACTAAAAATACGAGTTAATGCCTCTATAGCTATAAAACTATTTACTAGATAACTCTACTTGTTGCATTTTAGTTAGATCTATTGCATTTTATTATTACGTGCAAAAAAAGAAAAAAAAAGTTGATTATGAAGCGCTCAACTCCTCTCTTATGCGTATACCACGCATGAACGTAGAGACCGCACGAAATCTTATAGATATTGGCATTAGAGATATTTTTGAACTACAAGGACGTGCTCCAGAAGTGCTCTTTGAAGACGTCCTATCTCGCACAGGTGCTATACCTGCAGACCGTATTCGTTATTTTAGAATGGCTGTTTACTATGCCGAACATTCAGAACCAGACAAATCAAAATTACATCCAGACGCATGGATTCAAGTATAATACAAGAGATTAAAATACCCAGTGAAGTACCAGTTATGACGCTAAGTTCTACGGTATTATTTCCGCAGGCAATGATGCCGCTTTATATATTTGAACCTCGTTACAGAGAGATGATTGATGAAGTGCTAACAAATAATCGAATTTTTGCAGTTGCTGCTCTAGATGAATCATCACCGATAGCGCGAGAATTAGAGACGCCAAGATCGATCGCGGCGATTGGAATAATTAGAGCTTGCCAAAAAAATCCAGATGGCACTTCTAACCTTATTTTACAAGGTTTGGCGCGAGTACAATTTAAGGAAATCGTATGCGAAGAACCTTATCGAAAAGCACGAATCACTCAAGTACATAGTAAACCTGGCGGCTCACTGGACTTAATGGATACTATAAAGCCTAATCTATTAAGCTTAATACAAGCTCAAATAAATTTAGGAGCGTCTATTCCAAAAGAAGTTCACAGTTTCTTAGATCAGATAGATGACCCAGAAAATATTCTGGATATGGCAATCTACACGACATGCACCCAATTTGAGCTAAAACAAAAACTTCTGGAAACTAGAGGTATATTACCTCGCTACGAAAACTTCTATAAATTTTTAAAATCAGAACTTAGACGACTTAAAATAATTAAAGAATTACGAGATAATTTAGACGATGATTCCATCAAAAAAAATTAATCATTCGGTTTCTCAAAATAAAAACTTAGGACACCAGGATTGACTACTACCCTAGATATTTTAGCCGATGAAATCCTATCTTCGTCGACAAAATTCTCTACTTCAAAAGCAAATGGTAAATTATTAATTAAACGGTAGTCTCGGTAATAAGTAGTCAAAATGCATTCGCCTTTGCTGTTAAATTGTTCCCGCATTAAAATAAAGTTACGCTGCTCGCTAAGATAGTAGCACACTTTTTGTTGATTGATTCTATCGATCTCAATAACTCTTACTGATTCGTTATCAATTCTATCTGATCTAACTAAACGGATTCGATTACTATAACTCTCGAAGTTTCGTAAAAGCGGCCCTTCAAAATCAGCCTCTTCACGCAGAATATCTGTTTCAGATTTATCTAAAATACGAACCTGAGAGTCCTCTTCCCCAGTAATTAACTGCCAACCGATTGCTCCGTTATAACCAAACGTAATCGATCTACCACCCCTACTTTGCGTGTAGCGTATAGAATTCGGACTGCGCTTGCGTAAAATGAAATCATACTGCTCTGCTCCTTGTGTTATCTGACCTTCAATAAGGACTGACTTAAGGCCTGCTTCATCAAGCCCTCCTCCATATGTTTGGCTAAAACGCTCTAAAGCAACCCACAACTCATAGCGATCAGATTGTCCTAAGGAAAGCGCTGAAGATAAGGTAAACAATAGTAGTAAAAGCTTATACATAACTATTGTATTCTGGCTAGGATCTAAAGCTTATCAAGCTATCATAACTATAAATAATAAATAGTAAGAATTTTGTCTCGTGTGCTCTAGCATTGCCAACGAATGGATTATCACACAAATATACGCCTATGACCTCCGCAACTATCTACAATTGGCTATTACAATTAGGACTTCCTGAGACCCTCGCATCTACCTTTAGTTTTATTGGCACAGTGACAGCACTCATTATTGTCGCGCTAATTACTAACATATTAGCCAAAGGCATCATTCGCTTAGTCATTCATCCACTGATTAAAAAGAGCCGTATACGTTGGGATGATCGGCTAATTCAATACAAAGTTATAATACGTTGTTCTCATCTAGTCCCTATAGCAATAATTCACTTATATGCCCCAGTACTTTTTGCAACAAACTCTACTGCGATTTCTGCAATAAATTCGATCGTTAATACTTATATCATCGTAATTACGCTGATGTTTATTGATGCCTTACTAAATTTTTTACGTGCACTATGGGAAGAAGCAGAAGTTGGTAAACGCTACCCTGCCAAGAGCTTCACACAAGCGGCTAAATTAGTCATTAATTTAATTGGATTAGTATTTATATTAGCAGCAATTTTAGGCAAATCACCGCTGGTATTTTTCTCCGGACTAGGGGCAGTCACAGCCATTCTTTTATTAATTTTTAAAGATGCGATTCTTGGGTTAGTAGCAGGATTTCAACTTTCAATTAACCAAATGGTAATGGTCGGCGACTGGATTGAAATGCCAGGTCGTGGAGCAGATGGAGATATAATTGATGTCTCACTAACTACAGTAAAGGTGCAAAACTGGGATAAGACTATTACAACTATCCCTACCTATGCACTGATTACTGACTCATTTAAAAACTGGAGGGGCATGAGTGAATCAGGTGGCCGCCGAATCAAGCGAGCAATTAAGCTGAATACAAACAGTATTAAGTTCGTCGATGAACCATTACTCGAGCGCTTTAAGCACATCAAGGTTTTGGTTCCTTACCTCGAACAAAAACTTAGTGATATTGATTTACACAACAACGCGGTTAGTAGCGATCTAGCAGAATTAATAAATGGTCGTCACTTAACTAATATTGGCACCTTTCGCGCCTATTGCATCGAGTATCTGCGTAATCATCCTGATATTCATCAGGACATGACGTTAATCGTTCGGCAACTAGCTCCTACTGAGAATGGATTACCAATAGAAATCTATGTCTTTACCAACACTGTTGAATGGGTGCAATTTGAGGCAATACAAAGTGACATTTTTGATCATCTTTTTTCAGTTCTTTCCGAGTTTAATCTTGAAGCTTTTCAAAGCCCTAGTGGTGCTGATTTAAAACAATTGACCTTGCACAATACGATCTAAAATAAGCAATATTATTGATACTGCATAAATTATAAAGTAAACAAAAGGTATTATTATATTTTGAGTATTTCGACTAAAACAGGAGATGGTGGTAGCACGTCTTTACTTTTTAACAAGCGGGTCTCTAAGAATCATCCTAGAGTAGTCTGTTACGGAAATGTCGATGAATTAAGCTCTTCACTCGGCATATGCCGTGCTCATAGCATAGATGTAAACGTCAAGAGCCAACTATTAGAAATTCAAATTGAACTTGTACATTTCATGGCAGAATTGGCTACAGATGATTTGGATCAAGATCGTTACCATAAAAAATATGCCGATAAAGTAATCCATCAACAACAAGTAGATCGCTTGACTAGCCTAATTGAAGAGAAGGAAAAGAATTTACAATTTAAAGGATGGACTCAATCAGGTGAAACCGTTGCAGATGCTTTTTTTGATCAAGCTCGCACAACATGCCGCCGAGCAGAGCGTGGTATAGTAGCACTTAAAGAATCTGGTACTTCAGTGCGATCAGAACTCATGGTTTATCTAAATCGTTTAGCTGACCTACTCTGGATTTGGGGAGTTGAACATATGCTTTTATAAGAAATAAAAACTGAAACGCGAAATTATCAATTAGTCACACTAATTGAATTACCGCTTCACTGCAACCTATAACAAGTCAGCAGCAAGGTCAGCTAGAGCTGATCGTACTCCTATGGAGAGCTCTATATGTGCGGTTATGTCTGTTCCCCTTAATCGTTGAGCGGTATGCACTAAACCATTTGAGGCTGCATCCAAAAACATACTGTCCACCTGATCGGGATCTCCTAACAAAATAACCTTTGAGCCCTCACCCATGCGACTGACTACAGTTTTAGCTTCATGGGGAGTTAAGTTCTGAGCTTCATCAATAATGAAAATAGTGTTCGCCAAGGAACGACCTCGAATAAATGTCATCGCCTCTACAACGACTAGATCGTAATCAAATAAAAATTGGTACGGTTTACGTGGCTTACTATCATCATCCTCGTCCTCTCCAAGCAATGGCATTTTTGCTAACTTCGCTAGAGCTTTCTTACGCTTACGATTCGAAGTAATTTTATCTATATGTGCTTGATCTTGCTCTAACTGGGACTGCCCAGATAATTTTCTATTACTGAAAAGTACCTCTAAATTATCAAAAAAAGGAGCTATATAAGGCGCCATCTTCTCTTCGAGTGTTCCGGGCAAAGCGCCAGTATCTTTACCAATGTGGACTAAAGGCCGGGTAATAAATACGCGCTCATATAAATTGTCCTCTCCTAAGGTTTGATAAAGCGCCATTGCCATTGAAATAAGCGTCTTACCTGTACCTGCCTTACCGCAACATGTAATCAGTTTAATATCCTCATCCAATAAAGCGTCCATAAGCATACGCTGATCATCATTTAACGGATTTATCCGAATACCTTTTGGAATCTTTATTCCGACATTCTCCCCTAAAATAAGACCTTCTAGTTGACCATCTCCACGGTAGCGAGCTGGTTGCTTAAATTCGCCATTACTGATAAATACATACTCATTAATAAATAGCTGTTGTGTTAACTCAGGGGCTAAATCAACTCCATGCTCTTCTAGAAATCTTTCATAATCTACATCATCAACAGAAACGGTCTTACTACCTCCTAATTTGGTATCGCTGACCTTGTCATTCATGTAATCCTCAACTTCCAAGCCGAGTGCTATTGCCTTAAGCGCCATATTGGCATCCTTAGTCACCAGAATAACTCGCTTTTTAGGATTCGCTTCTTTCAAAAAGATAACAGAAGCGAGAATTCGATTATCCATTTTACCCAAATCAGGTAAAATAGCCATTAAGCGATCGAGCCCTTCACTTTCAACATCACCATCAATTATATAATCATTAATCGCAACAATAAGCTGCCCAGCATTCGGTAAATCACATCCAAGTGTTGAACTACAACGATCCCCTAAATCCATCGGTACAGCAACTACGTCGGCATCAAAGAGGTCGCGTAAATCCCGATGCACGCTTCGCGCGGCATAACCAAGCTCACCGGGAGCAGACTTTTTTCGGTCTAGCTCTTCAAGTACCTCAACTGGTATCGCTAATGTGTTTTCCTCAAATTTATACAGACACTGTGGGTCATGCAGAAGAACATTGGTATCGAGAACAAATATCTTGTCCTCATTCGAGCTCGTTTTTAATTTCGACAATTGTAAAGTGTTGCTAGCAGATAAAGATTTCTGGGTATTGCGACCAGTTAAGTTTTGTGTAAATTAGCCTTATTGCTTGCTCTGTTCATAGGAGCAAGCAGGAAAGTCTCCAAAAATGTAAAATTTACTATGCCTACACACACAAGCAGTCTTGAGCAACGAATTGACTATATATTCAGTGACCCAACCCTTTTAGAAAAGGCACTAAGGCACTCCAGCCTTAACCTAGGCTTAGACGACAATCAACGACTTGAATTTCTAGGCGATTCCGTTTTGGGCCTAATAATTGCTGAAACTTTATATACGAAATTTCCAGATGTAGAAGAAGGTAAGCTCGATCGAATGCGAGCGAGTATCGTTAGTGGAAAAACATTAGCCAAAAAAGCTTATTCCTTAAATCTTGACCAATTCTTAAATGTTAGTGATGCGCAGCGCAAGAGCTGTTCGCAACCAAGTCAATCTATGTTAGAGGATACACTTGAAGCAGTTATTGGGGCAGTCTATCTAGATGGAGGTCTCAAAGCAGCGCAGCGTAGCATCCTACTATTATTTAGTGATTTACTTGGTCAAGACATCGATGTAGCCAGCCGTGGCACTCCAAAAAGCCAACTTCAAGAGTGGAGCCAAAAACACCAAAATGGAGCGGTACCCAATTATACTCTCCATGCTACAACAGGACCGGACCACGCGCGCAAATACGAAGTAAAAGTTGCGCTCTCTGGGAAGATACTTGGTAGCGGCTCGGGCGGTTCGATTAAAGCCGCAGAAATTGCAGCGGCGGATGCTGCCCTAAAAAAGTTATCTATTTAATGAAAAAAAATAGATGGAAAGTGATTCACGGATGCTGTGAGGAAGCTAGCGTCGCTCTAATCACTAAAATATCAATTCAGAAAACTGATTTTGGTTTATCAGTAGCGCTGGTATCGAGTTCAGAAATAGGACAAAGGCTCGCCTACGAATGCGCTACATTCGCCACGTGGATGAATCCACAAATCGGCATTGAAGCCCTCAACTTCGAAGAAGATCTACTGACTGATATTGACGCAAGTCGCCGCGATGATCGTAACTGTGAGCGACTTAGTGTTTTAAGTCAGCTACTGGCTAAGCCAGTTCGCCCTCGTCTTTTAATTGCGACTCCACAAGCACTCTTTGGGACTTGTCCTATTCGAAAAAAATTTGAGGCCCAGCAAATACAGCTCTATGTGGGAGCAACTATTTCCTTTCAAGTATTGATCAAGCGACTCACTCAAGAGCTAGATTATGATGCTGAAGCTGTCTGCGAATGCCCAGGGCAAATAGCCATTCGCGGTGGTCTAGTTGATATCTACCCCTACGACTCCAAGCAGCCGTACCGACTGGATTTTTTTGGAGACCAATTAGAAAGTATACGCTTTTTCGACCCAGTAACCCAGCGATCGACAGAACCGACTAATAAAATTAGCATTTGCGCTGCACTTGGTTCAAGTGAATCACAAAAAAATGGTGGATTAATTGAATTTTTACCAAAAAGTGGAATTCATTGGATCCTATTAGAACCTTCTAAATTAGTTCGCAATTACCCCTATCACTTTGAACAAAAAAAAGGTCCTCCAAAAAAAGCGAAACAAACTTTCTATGAGCTTTTTCTATCACGAAGTGAGGCTAAAGAAAGATGTGTCGCATTGTGCGCACTGGATACAGAACCTGAACTATTTCGCTCAAGCCCGCGCCTTGAAATAGCTACTGAAGCTACCGCCAACTACCGGCACCAAAATTATGAATATAATAATGGAGATAACTACTATACATTTAAGCAAGATACTCTCCATCGATTTGAGACTCAAGTAGCAGATTGGGCTAAGCTAGAAGATCTAACTATTGCCTTCGTTTGTAGCGGTCAAGATCAGGTAGAAAGCATCCAACAATCCTTAGCTAAAAATCCGGTAACTGCTAAGCTCAAACCAAAATATTTAATCGGTTACATTAGCTCTGGGTTTTTATATCGTAAGACTGATAAGTCCAAAGATGTCGCAAATATATTTCCAGAATCCAGCAATAATGGCTACGCATTGATCTGTGATCATGAATTTTTTAATAACCAAAAAATTAGGCCTCAACCCCGAAGAGTACGTGCACAATCAACTAATTCTCAAGTCGATCAGTTACTCGATTTTAGCGAGCTTGCTGATGGCGATCCTTTGGTGCACCTCCAACACGGAATCTGCCTTTTTCACGGATTAACAAAGCTAAATATACAGGGCGGTACCAAGGAAGTTATTTCGGTAGAATTTGCAGCCGATATGACGATCCATGTACCTTTACATGAATCGCATCTACTAACTCGTTATGTAGGCTTAACAAAATCCTCTCCTAAGCTAGGTAAGATCGGAGGAGCCTCATGGGATAAAACTAGAAGAGCCGCTGAAATTGCAACTTTAGACTATGCTGCTGAATTACTTCACTTACACGCGCGCCGTGACCAAACCTCTGGCTATGCATTTCCACCAGATTCTCCTTGGCAGAAGAATTTTGAAGACGCCTTTACTTTTTCAGAAACGCCAGATCAACTAACTGCAATTGATCAGACCAAGCAGGACATGGAGCGACCCATACCGATGGATCGCTTAATTTGTGGCGATGTAGGGTTTGGTAAGACTGAAGTGGCGATTCGCGCAGCATTAAAGGCGGTGCTTGCAGGTAAGCAGGTCGCTTTACTAACTCCCACCACGGTGCTCTGCCAACAACACTATAATACATTGTGCGAGCGGATGGCTAACTTTCCTGTTATCATTGAACAAGTCAGCCGTTTTCGCACTACGAATGAAAATAGACAATCTTTGGCTCAATTAGCTGCAGGTAAAATTGACATTGTTGTCGGCACCCACCGACTACTAAGTAAAGATGTCTATTTTCAAAATCTTGGCCTACTAATTGTTGATGAAGAACAAAGATTTGGTGTCAAACAAAAGGATTCCATCAAGCAACTACGCGCCGAGGTAGACATACTTACACTCAGTGCGACGCCTATTCCTCGCACTCTATATTTAGCGCTTTCTGGCGCTCGTTCGATGAGTGTTATTGAAACAGCTCCTATAAATCGTCGCCCAATCAAAACTATTGTAAAAAGTTACGATACAAAACTTGTTAAACAAGCCATAGAATTTGAAAAGAATAGAAATGGCCAAGTTTTCTATCTTCACAATAAAGTCACTACTATTGATGCGGTAGCGCAGCAAATTCGTGATATGCTTCCTACGCTCAAAGTAGCGGTGGGGCACGGTCAAATGGAGGACCACGCGCTAGAAAAAGTGATGACTCAGTTCGTGGCTGGACAATTCGATGTTCTTGTATGCACGACAATTATTGAATCCGGTATCGATATACCAAACTGTAATACATTAATAATCGAGGGAGCCGATAGATTCGGATTGGCGCAGTTATACCAAATAAGAGGGCGCGTGGGTCGATTTAAGCGGCAAGCATATGCCTATTTGTTACTGCATCGACATGCGACCTTAGTTAATCAGGCACAAAAACGACTACACGCACTCAAACAGCACAATCAACTGGGCGCTGGATTCCGAATTGCTATGCGTGATTTAGAATTACGTGGAGCTGGTAATTTGCTTGGCGCGCAACAAAGTGGTCATATTGCTGGTGTAGGATTTGAGCTATACTGCCAACTTCTAAAACAAAGTGTCGCTCGACTAAAAGGAGAACCAGGAGCAGATCGAATAAGAGCAGAGGTAATGCTCGATTTCATTGCCTGCGGTGAAGGTGCAGGTACCTCGCGAAGCACTAGTGGAACTGATGGCTTTGCTGCAATTAAAGCTGCGGAATATACCTCTCTTAGTAGAATAATTGAAGCAAGCTTACCAGCAAATTATATAACTGAGCCGCGATTACGAATCGACATTTATCGACGCTTCGCTCTTGCAGAAAATTCACAAAGTATTCGTACGATTTCTGAAGAAATTGAAGATCGTTTCGGTAAACGACCAGTTGCTGTGGATGCACTAATCGAACTATGTGAAATACGTATATCTGCTGAACTAGCAGGAATTCGACGAGTCGAGAGTGAAAACGAGCGACTTATCTGTCGATACGCTCATCCGAAGAAAGATCGAGAATTCCTCAAGATCGGCAGTCGCTTTCCCCGCTTGACCGCTGAAGATCCACTTCTAAGGTTAAAAGAGATTAACAAATTCCTTCAACGCCAACTAGGCTCATGACGCTACTTCGTACATTCAAAATTCTTTTTATAATTATTGGTCTTACCAGCCTAAGCTTTAGTATCCAGGGACAGGCCGTAGATGACTCCACTAAACCAGACCGGTCGATCATGCGCCTAGGAAATGGAATTGCTGCGATAGCAGAAGGCCAAATCATTACTTTAGAAGAATTGCGGGGAGAACTAGAACCTATTATACCTCGTATTCGCTTAGAAGCTAAAAGCGAATCTGATTTTAATCAACTTATCGATAAACTCAGTCGTGATGTTCTGCAAAATATGATCGATCGCATCGTCATACTTAAAGCTGCCGAAGAAAAAGGACTGATGATACCTGAATCGTACATCGATCAAGAGTATAACGAAACAATCGCCCGAGATTTTGGAGGCGATCGAAGTAAATTCCTTGGTTACTTAAAGCAAAAAGGTGAAACGCCACGAGAATTCCGTAAAGAAATTTATCGCCGCGTCGCAGTGAACGCTATGCGTCAAGAAAATCGTAAGTCACAATCGGAGATAAGTCCTGAGCGAATTGAGGACTTTTATGTCAAAAATAAGATCCGTTTTTACCAAGAAGAAGCCTTGCACCTGCGCCAGATTATTCTAACCCCGCTCGCTGACGAGGGACTAGCGCCGCTTCGTCAAACAGCAAAGCAAGTCATCAAAGAACTTCAAGATGGAGCTAATTTCGGAGACCTTGCGCGCAAATACAGTCAGGATAACATGAGCCGTAGAGGTGGGGATTGGGGTTGGATTAAACGCTCCGATATTCGTGAAGAGCTTAGCGCAATCGCATTTAAACTAGATCCAGGTCAGTACAGCGAACCAGTTGAGCTAGGCGGAACAATTTTTGTTCTATACTGCGAAGCAAAGCGAGAAGAGTTGATTCAACCAGTATCGCAAGTTAGAGATGCAATAGAAGAGGTTCTTGTAGGAGAAATAGCGCGTGAAAGCCAAAGTCGCTGGATTAAAAACTTACGCAGCAAAGCATACATCCGTTATTATATGTAATCGGAAAAGTTGTACGAAAACTAATTTGGTAGTCTATCGGATACTCTCAATTGACTATCAAAAGAAAATCCTAGCTCAACGTGTTGAATTATTAAGGCAACCATGGATACTTCCTGTATTGCGGCGTGCGCTTTTCATTCCATGCCTTGCGCCCTTCTTCGCCCTCATCGGTCATGTAGTACAACAACGTAGCATTTCCAGCTAGTTCCTGGAGACCTTGTTGCCCATCGACATCAGCATTGAAAGCAGCCTTCAAGCAGCGAATAGAAAGAGGGCTATGGTTCAATATTTCCTGCGCCCATTGAACTCCCTCTGATTCTAAATTTTCGTAGGAAACTATTTTATTTATTAGACCCATATCAAGTGCTTCTTGGGCTGAGTATTGGCGGCATAAATACCATATTTCGCGAGCCTTCTTATGCCCAACAATTCTTGCTAAATAACTAGAACCAAATCCTCCGTCAAAGCTACCTACCTTCGGCCCAGTTTGCCCAAAAATAGCATTATCAGCGGCAATAGTGAGGTCGCATACAACATGTAAAACATGTCCACCACCAATTGCGTACCCTGCAACTAAAGCAATTACGACCTTGGGCATCGATCGAATTAGCTTTTGTAAATCTAAAACATTTAAGCGGGGCACTCCGTCACTGCCGATATAACCTCCCTGCTTATGACCACGAATTTTCTGATCGCCTCCAGCGCAAAAAGCAAACTTGCCGTCACTTTGTGGATTAAAACCAGTAAGTAAGACAACTCCAACACTTGTATCTTCACGCGCGTCATTGAATGCTTGGATTAATTCAGTAACCGTGTCCGGCGTAAAAGAGTTACGTCGATGCGGCCTATTGATAGTAACCTTTGCAATACCATCACATTTTTCATAAATGATATCTTCAAAATCGTGTACTTTTTCCCAGTTCATAAGCAATAGTGTATTAAAATTCTTTAAGGAAGTTAGAATCAAACTTTCTATCGGTTTTTAATTCCAAGACACGCAGTCCATTAGTTTTTTTGTGCAACTGTTCAGTAAATGATTCCCAATTCAAAATTCTTTTATAACAAACAGAATATGCAACGCATAACTTCTCGATCTCTACATGTTGTGGAGTCGCAAAGAACTCTTCAAAGCCTTCACACGAAGAAACCTGTAAATGCTCAAATATACCGCCACCATTATTATTGATTAGAATGACCGTTAAACTGCCATTAAAATCCTTAGCGGATAATAAGGCATTTGTATCATGTAAAAAGGCCAAGTCTCCAGTTAGTAAAACTGTTGGAGGCCCATTATTTGCAATTCCGATTGCTGTACCCAAAGTGCCATCGATGCCATTAGCTCCACGATTCGAATAAATTGCACCCGCTGGACTATTAGTGCTCCAAAACCATTCTGCATAGCGCACACTCATACTACTAGCCAGAAAAACAGAGCTGCCAGCATGCACATGCTTTGAGAGTAACCACGCGGCCTTACCTTCAAATAGTTCTTTAACTGCCTCTAGCTTATTGTTCATAGACTGTGCTTGGCTATTTTCCTTCTCGATCCAACTATTCAGCCAATTTAAATCAGGTTTCTGTTCTATAACATAACTTACTAGAAAAGATACATCCCCATGCAAAATGCTCGCTTCTCGGTGCAGAGGATCACTGTTAAATGGCCTATCAGCTAGTATAAAGTGCGTGGCATCTATCTGCTCTAACCATCCACGCAAAATTTTGCTTGTTGGCAAAGTGCCAATTTGGAGTACAGCGGTAGGCAACAATTCTGCAGCATCTTTTACTATCCTCAAATGCCGATCATAGTTACAGATCAAACCCTTAATCGTGCTGGCTTTCGCTCGTAAAGGATTCAATACATCTGCTAGAACAGGCCATCCTAGACTTTTTGAAAGTACTGCTACTGCGGCAGTAAAATCATCCTCATTTTGAGGATTGATGTCACCCACTACAATTAATCCCTTGTGGTGGCTAGTGAGGCGCTCAATAGCAACCGTATCTAAGTGCCCTACTCTCGTCCCTGAATCCACTAATCGCGTGATTACAGTTGAGGCCTTCTCTAAACAATCGGCATCTATTATTGGCGCATCACCTAGTTGCGCAATTAGAGGCTCACGGAAGGGAAAATTCAAGTGCACAGGACCAGGATTGATATGTAAGGCACGATCCACCGCATGAACTAATGATTGGCGCAAATATGCTAATCTTTCAGAACTGATTTCAGGTAGAGCTAATTCTGTGAAAGAACGAACTGAAGCAGCGTACAAATTAATTTGGTCGATTGTCTGGCCAGACGAACAATTCCTATATTCAGGGGGTCGATCGGCCGTTAAAACAACTAATGGCGTACCACTTAATGACGCCTCTATCACAGCAGGGTAGTAATTTACTGCAGCGGTACCGGAGGTGCAGATTAAGGCGACGGGTTTATGACTACGCTTTGCCTCCCCAAGAGCTATAAAACCAGCTGTTCGCTCGTCGAGCACGACTACAGTGTTTAATTTAGTATTATTTGAGGCTGCAAGAGTTAGTGGAGTAGATCGTGAGCCTGGAGAAATAACTACTGTCGCTATACCTAAACGCGCCAAAACTTCCATAGTCACTGCACCCCACGCTGCGTTAACATTGGAGCGTGCGTTTTTATCAAAAAGACTCTGTTCAAAAGTATTCACAAGCAGCAAGTTATGGACGGTCTGAAGCACACATCAACTTCCAAAAAGTAAAAAAACTACTATTAACAATAACACTTAATAGTAATTTAGCTAATTTTAAGCGAACTTTATTCATTAACCGAACTGCGCTTGCAACTAGTAGAGGATTCTATTCGGATAGAGCCATGCTTAATGACTGTAAAATGGACAACCCCCCACCATTGCCTGCACTTTTAATCGATGCAAGTGGACAATGCTTAGCAACTGGAGTCCTGGGAACCAAAAACACTTGGCAATCATATAATGAGCTTAATGGAACTGCGCTCGAAACACTTTTTAAATGTATCGAAAAAACCCTTAAAGATGCAAATGCTGAACTCAATCAGATACGTAGCTTCATATGTTGTGTAGGACCGGGGTCAGTCCTAGGGTTACGCTTAGCAGTAATGGCTGTAGAGACTTGGGCGAGGATCCACTTTAGGAAAGCCCCTGTGTATACTTACAACAGCTTAGATTATTGTGCTACAATACTACAATTTGATCAAATAAAACTTGGCGGATCAATACTAGTCTCTGATTGGAAAAAAGATGCCTGGCATGCTGTTAAACTTCTAGAGGATCAAGAATGTAAGTTAGAAGTGATCGACTCGGAAACCTTAAGAACTTGGAATGGAGCCATATTTCACTTGCCTCAAAGAAAAGGCTGGCAAGACCCCCCTGCAAACTGCACCACAATTAAATACCAACCAAAGCGCATTATTGAATGTATCGATTCAGGAATTTTAAACTATTGCGAAAGCATAGAACTCTTCAGTTCTACTGTTAACAGTTATAAAAAATGGATCCCAAAAAGGCATGGAAGCACATAGATTTAACCTTCAGAAATGACCAAAAACCACCAAAAGCAACTCCGTTGCTGGGCTGAAATTAATTTAGCAGCATTTGAAAGGAATCTAAAAGGCATCCAAACTGCCCTGCCTGAAAAGATGCGCTACCTAGCTGTAGTCAAAGCAGATGCCTACGGTCATGGAATGCCGCAAATAGTTAACCGACTCATGCAAAGCGGTGTCGATGCTTTCGCTGTAGCCAATGTCAAGGAAGCTTCGGATATTCGCCATATGGGTACCGGATGGCCTATATTAATTCTAAGCCCTGTTCTTCCTGAAGAGGCTATTCAATTAATTGAAAATGACCTAACAGCTACTATTAGTACATCGGATGAAGCAAGATGGTTAAACGAGCTATCCAAAGCGAATCAATCACAACTGAAAGTACACTTAAAAGTTGATACAGGCATGGGTCGATTAGGAGTTTGGCATACTCAAGCAATACAATTACTGCAAACTATCCAAACTCTACCCCACTTAAGCTTGCAGGGAATTTACACTCATTTCTCAAGTGCTGATTGCGATGTTCAGTTTACTAATTTACAGCGTGATCGACTTCTTGAAGTTTTAAAGTCAGTGCCTACAAAAGGGCTGTTAATTCACGCAGATAATTCCTCTAGCCTACAATCGTTTAATGAAAAGAACCCATTTAACGCAGTACGAGTCGGACTTTTGCAGTTTGGAGTACTACCTTATCCAAAATCTGCTCTCGGTCATGTGCACGTAGAACCAGTACTTAGCTTTTACACGCGGGTTGGGCTGATCAAAGAATTACCCAGACACACCGATATTAGTTATGGTCGCACTTATCAACTCAAGCGCGACTCGCGTATCGCAGTACTCACCGCTGGTTATGGGGATGGTATACCGCTCTCGCTAAGCAATAAAGGAGCGGTACTAATCCACGGTAAACGCTGCCCTATAATTGGGCGAGTTACCATGGATCAGACAATCGTGGATGTCACCGATATACGGGAAGTCTCAGCAGGTGACGTTGCCATCATCATTGGAAAAGACCTATCGCAATCTATAAGTCTTAATGAATTTAGTCAATCTGCAGATAGTCATGCCTGGGAATCATTATGTTCCATCACTAAGCGAGTGACCCGAATTTACAAAGGCTCACGAGAAATATAATTATTTTTGTAGTAACGTTTTCTCAATTAGAGGCAACATTTCTCCCTGACGAAATAAGGTCACCTGCCCTGAACTTCCAGATACAACAATGCATAAACAATCAACTGCTTGTGTAATAGCCGCAGCAGCAGCATGACGACTACCCAAACCACTCGGAAGGTCATGATTGTAATCAGGCGCGTGAATCAATGATCCTGCCGATACTAAGACGCCATCTCCACGAATGATGAAAGCTCCATCAATAGATGAGAGCTCTTTAACAGTCTCATCCATAAATGGATTCAAAATATTTCGATCTTCATCTTTATATCCATAAAAAGGATTTAATATAAGTGGTTTGGTGTATTCAGAAATAAGCTCTGCATCACCGAGCGCAAAGAGACAACCAATCGGACGACCTTCCCTGCCCTCAACAGCAAGTTCGGTAGCAATTGCTAAGACACGCTCGATCACTTCTGGTTTTACTGTAGATGGAAGCATCTCTGATTTGCGAAATAACATAGTATGAAATTCGCGTTCTACATCAACAACTGTAATGCTATCGAACTGATTACTTTGGGGCAAACCACCGACGCAACAAATACGATCTTTGCTTGAAAAGATGCCTCG
>TARA_Y200000002_G_scaffold182699_1_pt1 | contig 39861 bp, 43 predicted proteins | sample TARA_Y200000002 | Tara Oceans TARA_Y200000002 (sample SAMEA2619388) | marine metagenome | biome: marine biome (ENVO:00000447); feature: surface water layer (ENVO:00002042); material: "saline water (ENVO:00002010), including plankton (ENVO:xxxxxxxx)" | depth 5 m | reverse complement strand
ATCTACAGCTAAAAGAAATACAACAGCTAAATCCACATCTAAATCCACATCTAAATCTGCAGCTAAACCGTCAGCTAAACCGTCAGCTAAAAAAAATACAAAAACAACATCTACAGGTGAGCCAAGAAAAAAAATAAAAATAAACGACGATGTAAAATTGATATCTAAATTATAGTTTATTTACATGAAAAAATGAACTGTTTATTGTGTGATTCTAAAAAACACTATACTTGTAATTGTAGTAAATACAATTACTATGTAAATTATTTCAGATGTATGAATAAAAAAACATGCCCAGATTTTAATAGTTACTCAACAAAGTTGTTGCGGGTGATGGCGTATAATTTTGTAATGAAGAAAACGTTTTATAAAAGATCTTATTTCTATAATGATAAAAACAATAAATATTATGACCCAAGTGAAAAGTTGCCTAAAAAGTTGGAGGTAAAGAGACTGCGGTTGTACAGGAAATACGACTATGATCCTATACCAGTTACTTTAAATAGGTCTCAACTAATAATGCGATTAAAAGAACGATGGAAGAACTGTTATTATCCTTTGATGTTAAAAAAAGATGAAGAAGTCAAAGATTTAGAAAAGTGCGTTGTATGTACTTCAACTGTTGTAAAAATGAAATATTGGAATGTTATTTTTCAAAAATATATGGATGTATATGTAGAAGATGAATGCAGTACACATGCAGTGCTTGGTTGGCGAAATTATGGAGAACCTCCCGTAGTGTGTAGTGTTTGTAATTTAACAATTTGTTTTAAATGCATGTCAAACTGGATACCAAAAAAGAGGGGGTTTTCGTGTCCTCAGTGTAGATCTACGAAACGTCCAATTGTTCCTAAATATGTATTTAATAAAGGAGAATGCAAAATGGTAACCTATTTACCTGATGTTTCTCCAGTGAAGAACCATTTGAATAGGCCAATATGTAATCGTACAATTGAATTTTATTATATGAATGATGTATATTCAGGAAGTCATTACGCATTATGTAGAAAAACTGCAGTTAAAAGGTGTTTTACAAGAGAAGAGAATATGGACATATATGACGGATTGATAAGAGCAGAACAAAAAGAATACATAAAAAATATAGAAGAAAGTTAATCGTTGTTTCTGCTAAAACTTTCAAACAAAATAACCAAGGTTGCAGCCATTGAATATACGATTAAGATAACGTTTAATTCAATCATATAGTTTTAATTATTTATTTTTTATTACGTTTAACTTAATAAAAAATTTGTTGTTTATTGCTGGCAGCAATTTGTAAAGAGCACATATTCGCATGCTCGTATTCAAATATATTTATTGTTTTCAAAATCAATATTTTTATTTAGAAATGAAAATAGTAAAATACATTTAAATTTGAGATTCTGTTCCCAGGAAGTACAATTTATTAAACTCCCTTGCTTAACAATCAATGTAATATCACACTTTGTGTAATTTGTTTAGATGTGAACAAGATATTATAAATATCTTTGGAATTAGTTTCTATTCTGAAACCCTTCAATTAAGTTACGTTAAACAGATCAATATATTACATCAATTACACCATTGAATGATTCATATTTAAACACCTGCCAAAGTGTAATATAAACAATGGTGTCCAACCTAAAAGCACCTTTTAAAACGTTGACTATTATAACTGGAATTGAGCTCTTTAATAAAAAATCCCAGTTTAATTTAACATACCTATTAATTTGAGTATAAGTATTGTTGTTCGTTTACTAATATATATTTATATATAAGTGGGCAAGGTTGGTTGCCCAGGATACTCACCAGAGGAATTAAACCTCTTTCTCTTGATGTTTTAATAGCAGTGAAAGGTTTCGATCCAATGACCTTCAGGTTATGAGCCTGACGCGCTGCCTCTGCGCCACACTGCTAATGTATCAAGCGCTTTATCGTTAAGCTAAGTGAGTGGAAGAAAACACAATAATAAGATAATGTGCGATTACTTATGATTTGTGTTTCGTGCAAAATTTCATTTCTTTTTGAAAAAAAGCGGTTTGAAAATCCTCTTTGCCAATCGTGACAATTGGTTTATCTAAAGTTTTTTCATTTGGTTTTTTTGTTTTATTGTTCTGAGATTTATTATTCACGGAAGTATTTTCCATTATATTACATATACAAAAATATTTTACATAACACATTTAGACTTGGTTAGTGAAACCGTGACTATATGCGTAAAAAATTGTCTGCTCTATCAGGTAGGGAACTATATACAAGCTATACAGAAGCTCCTATTGGGATTCGAACCCAAGTTTCAGGATTCAAAGTCCTGAGTGATAACCACTACACTATAGGAGCGGAGCTAAAAAAAATTCGTACACGAAGAGGGGTTCGAACCCTCGCAGCTTGCGCTACCAGGTCTTAAGTCTGGCTCCTTGGACCACTCGGACATTCGTGCAAATTTTATATTGTATGACCCACCCACCATACAAATTATGGAGACCGCATTCATTAAATGAATGTATTTAGAAGATGATTTCCCCCACTTCCCATAACAGTTTAGAGACATATTTAGGTCAATGTTCCTGGGCGGGCTCGAACCGCCGACCTTCGGCTCATAAGACCGATGCTCTAACCAACTGAGCTACAGAAACTTCCTATACCGAGAATTGAACTCAGATCCCGGCCTTGAAAGGGCCATATCTCAACCATTAGACTATATAGGAATCGCTAATTATAGGACTCGAACCTATGACCCCATGGTTAACAGCCATGTGCTCTACCGACTGAGCTAAACCAGCATTTTTTTACTATACAACTATTTACAATATACACATATATACACAATAGAACATGTCAAGTAAACTTTATATTCTTTGATAATAATATTTATTTTACAGTATAGGTTATGTTGTTGACGTTTTTAATTATTTTCAAAGTGAAATGGAATTTGTCACAAAAATTGTCCAAAGAGAGTTGTTCTTTGGATAATGGGATTCCCATGAATTTAGATTGTAGTTCAACAGACTGTTCGTCGGGTTCATACCCATATTTTTGGTAAAACATTTCAAGATCTTCGTCATTATTAAAAACGACTTTTTCGTGGGTTTCATCTATAACACCATTACATTTTAGTATTCTATCTTCCCACAAAGGCAATCTGGATGCATAATATATCCAATTGTAATAGTATGCATTTTTGATGGTTTCCTCATTGGGTAGTTTCAAGTCAAAAACCGAGTTACAGGTAGTGTTTACTTTGTATTTGCAGTTTTGTTTAAGTACATTTCTTGGCAATATGGTTTCGTTGCTTTGGTTATACATATTTAGTTCTTTTTCTGGAACATTTACAATAAAGTTAGTGGATTTAATTGTTTGTTGATCGCCCTCCACTTCAAAATATGTCTTACAAAATAATTCTAAATCGTAACTACGTGTACATAAAGTGCATACAATATTTGCAAAATGAGCTGGGTTATCGTCTTTTTCCCAGGATGTTACGTATGAAGTAAAGAGATTCCGTAAAGCAGGATGGTTTTTCTCATACATTGTTTTATAAATGTCCAATAAATATTCTATAATCAGCATTTCTTGCGAAAGATATGAATAATAGAGTTCAAATGCCCAAAATAAAGATTGTTGAATATCTTTATTTAAAATAGACAAGAGCAGAGAGTGTTTGACTTGTTTCTCAATGTAGAGGTAACGCGTAAAAACAAGATTTTCAGATTCCATGATTAGTATGATAACCCAATAAAAAATAAAAACATATCAATTTTTAACAAATAAGCATACTTTGTAAAGAAGGAATATGTTGTAGATTGTCTGGCCATTTACCGTTTCTTTCTCTGTATTGAATAGCATATAAGGTGCACCGCTTCTTAGTAATAATCATTCTTTTTTTGAAAATACTTTTCCACCTTCGTTGAACTATCTTTAACCAAAATGTCTTGACAATTACGTTATAGACGCCACCTTCTGTTATTTGTAATTTTAATATGTCAATATTTTTAAAAGAAGCATTGACGGAGTCTCCGTAATAAAACAGATAATCTAAACAATTTTGGTGTGGAAAAGTAAAATAATTGCGTACGGACAGGCTATTTGTCATAATAAAAGATTCCAGATTGTCTTCGTACAATCCTAAGTAATAGTGGTTGTTGAGTTTACCGGTGTTAATGAACTGTATTTCATTTCTATAAATTTCGTCAATGATCTCAAAATCATCGGAATTGTAAGAAGACGCTTCACTGAGAAGATCTGATTCGTCAGAACTTGAATTGGTTTCACTATCTGTGGTAGCATAAATAGCTATATCATTGTCTTCAAGAGACATCATAAGTATTTACGGTAGAATAAAAATAAATAGAATTTCAATTTTTTATTACACGAATAATAAAATTTTGAGAAATAATATTTCTAATATTAGAATATGATATCTATTACTGTAAAAGCAAAACAAAAGATAAATGAACTCATAAAAAATAATGGTAAAAGTGCATTGTTATATTTGAAGGGAGGGGGTTGTAATGGGTTTTCATATAAATTTAAAGTATTAGAAGAAGACAAGAAGCCGCATAAATTAGATGAAAAGATTCAGGTAAATATGCACAATTTGTATTTGTGTAATAAAAGTATGATGTTTTTGCTTGGAACAGAGGTAGATTATGTTGAAGATATCATGGGTTCTCGTTTTGATTTTAAAAATACAAATATAAAAAGTACGTGTGGCTGTGGTACAAGTTTTAATTTTGATTTTGAATCTTTAGAAAGAACACGTAAATAACGAAAAATTGAAAGGTAATTCTATGATAAACATCTATACAAAAAAATCAAGAACTCAAAAAAAATCAAAAACTCAAAAAAAATGAAAGTATGCCACAATGGTTATATAATGTGTCCTAAAATAACTTACTTTGAAAGATGTCAACAAATTAGAAGTTTTATTTTGTTGGTGTTTAGATATCCAGAAACTATACCTCAATTATATGTAGAAGAAAAAAATTATGGTCACGGTCTTGTCAAGGAGATAGGTTGCGGTATTCCAATCATTGGATGTAAAGAGAGAATAACGTATGTGTATTATCCTATACTGAATAAAAAGAGCGAGTTCTTATATTTATATAAATTTAAAAAAAATCTATTAAAACTTAAAAAAAAATGCGAAGATTTATTTATACAACAATATAAATGCTTACCTGGTGCTCTATTACCATTGGATGTTAGGAATCATATAATAAGTTTCATTTCACCGTATCCTATAATAGCCATATGCGGAGAAGAGTTGAACTGTCTTGATGAGATGTTGAGGAAATATTCAGACATAAAATTGAAATAAATCGTGATAAATGTATATAGAAAATGCTAAAATCGTTGTAAATAAAAACAAACACATAAAATATTTTAAAATATATAGATGGGATCCAGAACAAAAACAAAAACCATATGTAGCGACGTATCCAATTAATACAGCAGAGTGTGGTCCGATGGTATTTGATGCTTTAGTCAGCAGATAAGCATTGAGTAAAACATAACATATCATAAATATAAAATGTTTTTAATTAAAGAAACCTAAGGAAACAAATTTTTCTTTTGTATCTAAAAAGAGTAATGAAAATATTCGGGTACCTTCAATTTCTTCTGTAGGTGAGCTTGTATGAATAACTTTTCTATTATTAAAAACAACTAAATCATTTTCTTCGTATACAACTTCACATATATTATTTTCTACAAGAACACATGTATTCAGTATCTCACGCATGATTTCTTGACTTTTTTGTGGCGTAAATCCCAAAAAATTATACAATTTATTAGGAGTAATCATAAGTGTTTTTTTCATTGACCTATCGTCAGGATAAACCACCAGAGGTTGAATAACCAGATCTTCAATTATGTTTTTTAAATCTTTTAAATCTTTTAAATCTTCTGTCCAATAATTATCAATTCTTCCATAACCAGTATGGTCAATTTCTGCAGTTAATGCTTTTTTAGTTGAATAACAACACTGTAAATGATTATATTTTGAGAATTTTAAATTATTATTGAAATTTTCATATCCTTTTTCCAGACTCGCAAAAAACGTAGAACCACCCTTTTCTGGTGTTTGTAACATATACATACTACTGACAACCGTTGGTAATTTGTCTTTACTTCCAACAAGATCTTGATGCCAAACAGTATTGTATTTAAATGTTTTTGCGTTTAAAATATGCCTATTTTTTACACCAAATGTATCCTGTATTTTTCCTTTTCCGCGTAAAGCTAATTGTGGACAATCGGGTACTTCTGTATGGCGAAACGGATGAACCACTTTATTCGTGTGCTTAGCGTCAAACATAGAACAAAATTTATATTGTTCTTGAGGAGTTAATGTTTGATTTTTAAATATCAACACTGGAGTGGATCTGAATAAATATTTCAAATCATCCTCTTGGAACATATCCAGTTTACGAATATCTAAATTATGCACTTCTGCAACAAAAGGAGTATTTTTGTTATATTTGATTCTAAAAGCAAGGGTTATTTGAATGATACAAAACAATAAATGAAAAAACATATATGATTAATAAATATACATGTTTTTAAGTTGAAATAAAATAAACATAATTTTTGAATATAAATGAGATTACAGGGAAATGTTAAAATAATTATTGATTTTTTCAATCTGTGAAACAATATATTTTGCGAAGACCCCGTCGCTCGGATAATGGTGTCCGGCTTTTACTCTAATATTTGTGCATTTTTCAGCAAGAGTATAAAGAGTTTCTTTCTTTTCAGGGAATCTTAAACTTAACTTATATGCTAAATAGTATGCTTGTAAGGCATGTCCAGATGGGTAGGCGGGGCTATCTGCGGTTTTTGATGGTAAAATATTTAAAGTGGGGTCTAGTTGTATTGGTCTTGGGCGGTTAAAAATGTATTTTAATATGTAAACAATGAATATAATATGTGGTTGAACAATGAGTGATCTTAGATTTTCATTTTCATGATTGATAACAGTCATAAATGCGTCGGATACCGATTCGTCTGTTAATTCAAAGAAGTGTATATCTAAAACAGTTCTGTCGTGTACTTCTTGTTGAACCTCTTTGATTTCATCGTTATTATAAATAGGGATGGTAGGTAAAAACATGCTGTATTTTGGTAATGTATACAAATAAATGATAAGAATAAGCAAGATAAAAAGAAGGACCTGGAGAAGCGTAATTTTCATAATATATAGTTTAATTATATTTTTTTAATATGGTAATAAACAACAAAAATGATAATGAGGATAAAAGAGATGATTAAAAAAATAGAAAGTCCTTTTAAAATTTTTGTAAATAGAGAGTTTTCTTGTATTTCATTGTTTTTAAATTCTTCATACTCAGAATTGTATGATATAAAAGCTGCTTCTGAAGATTGATTGCTGTCTTCTTCAACAATAGGATGAAGTGGTGATATGATCATAATATATATTATACTGTTTTTTTGTATTATTTTAATAATTATTTTTTTTCCAAATGATTTCATACCCCCTTAATTCAATGGGTTTTAAAAATTGTGAAATCTTGTAAAAACAGTCCATATTAATATTTATATTTTTGTTTTGAAAATGTAAATATATTAATATGATTTGATTAATGTAATATGGATATAAATCAACAGCAATATGTATAGAAACGGGAAAACACAGATCATGTCGTGTCATATGGTATTTATATCGTTCATCTAAATCTAGAGGTAAGGAGATATTATGTAGTAAATCACCAGCGTCGGTTGTTTGATACATTTTAAATACTTCAATTTTTGAATGTAATGTTTCAAACCCATAAAACCGTCCTTTGGTAATAATAGTGTTTTCGTATGGTCCGCTACAACGAATGTAGGAGTTTAAGAACTCGTATTGTTGATATGTTTTGTTAAATCGTTCACCGGCATATTCCAATAAGGTATTTTCGCTTAATCCAAAAGTAATTTTCTTATGGTATCTAAGTTTAAAAAAGTCTTTTTTGTTATTATGCGATATCATTTATTATAAATACAAACGGTTTACTTGTGTCAATTTTACACATATAAACTTTGAGAAGTCATTACGTATTTTAACAAATGAGGTTCAATCTTTTTTAATTTTTCCAATGCATCTACGTTGTTTGAGAGTTGCGATACAGTTTCAAATACGCTTATTAATTCTTTAGAAATGGTAACAATTTTTAACATAGCTTTTGTGAAATCCCCAATAGAGATATTCCATTCATACAATTCTTTTTCAATAAAGATTCTGCAATCCGTTTCAGTTTCACATAAACACCATTGTTTGGAAAGGTCAATAATATCAAACTGCAAAGCGTTTTCATATTTTATTCCGGTTTCAATTTGTTTATTGCTTTCTAATTCTTCATATCCATCATATAAATTGAGTACATCAAATATTGCATCATTTAAAAAGGAATCTTCCGAAGAGGGGTTTATCGTTTTATTGTCTTGATGTACTTTAATGTCCGTAAAACAAGAAAACAATCCAATCATTTGAACATGATTAAATGCTGTGAAGTACTCCCAATGTTTCATTAAACGGCAAATGATAACAGGGTGGATTTCATTGATATGAGAAGAAACAAGTCCGTCATCCGTAAGTATATATTGTGTATCTTTTTCTGCAACAAGGTTGTCTGCAATTAAGATGTCAATAATTTTGTGAAGTTGGTTTTGAAAATAGTTTTCATAAAAAGCAAGATTTTCTTCAAGGGCAATAATTTCGTTATTTAATAGTAGTTTTTTGTCTATTTTTTTGTGATCTTCTTCTAAAAATATGTGTTCATTTTTTAACATTTCAATCGTTTTCTGTGCTTTTTTCCTTGCATTGTTTGATTTATGTTTAAAAATAGATAATTGTTCAAGGTAGTTTTTAATAACATTTTCGTCTGTTTTTAAACCACAGTCTATATCTCTTTCTAATTGTTTGCTTTGAATGTCATTGGTAATTGTTTCTATAGAGTTTAAAATAGAGTCTTTAATCATACTTTTTTGACAAAAGCAGGAGATTTCGTGTATGTTGGCATTGGGGTTATTTTTCAAAAAGTTTAATACCAAAGAATAAGAGATATAAAATTTGGAGCTCAGTTTTTGCGGTTTATTGGACAAAATATTTAAATATCCGGTTTTGGAAGGTGTATGGAATAGATTATTACAATGAATGACATAACCGAATTTGTCTATTCCTCTTCTACCTGCTCTTCCTGCCATTTGTGTATATTCGTGAGAGTGTAAGAATCGTTGAGCAGTGCCATCAAATTTAGTGATGTTAGTAAAGATTGCGGATTTAATTGGACAATCAAGACCAATAGCGAATGATTCAGTTGCGAATAAAAGTTTAATATACTTTTTAGAAATCATCAGTTCAACTATTTCGCGTAAAATAGGAATCATTCCGGAATGATGAATGCCAATGCCTTTTTCAAGCAAAGAAACTAATGTTTTATATTCGGGTAGTTGCATATATTCTTTATAATTGGGTAATTTACGAACGATCTGTTCGCATTCGTTAGAAACGGTGTAGGGTATTTTGCTGTCAAATTCAAGCAGTGGAACAGTAATATCAAGTGCACAACTTTCAACCAGTTTTCTTGAAAATATAAAAGCAATAGCAGGCATCATGTTTTTGTTTTTTAAAAATGTAGCCAATTGATTCAATACATGTTTCCTTTTCAAATATTGATTGTTGGACTGAAATAGTTTTTGCATTTTAATTAATGTATTGTAGCCGGTTTCATTGAATTTTCCATTATGGTCTTTGAGAAGAATGAGTTTATTGGTATTTTCTCTAATTTCTTTTTGAATTTGTTTATCTGTAACGTATTTGAAGATGGACTCGGTGGTGGTGATGAAACTGTAGTGGGTGAGGGGTACAACGCGATGGTCGGTGGATGATAAATATACGGTTTTGTTGGAGTTAGTGTGTATATTTTCGCACCAATTTGCAAATCCGGATGGGTTATCAATGGTGGCGGAAAGCATAACCATTTGTATATGAGGGGGTAGCATCATAATTGTTTTTTCCCATACTTGTCCTCGTTCTTTGTCGTTAATGTAATGTACTTCATCAAATACTACACAGGCAAGTTCTTTTTGAATGTCAATTTCAAATTGTAGTTGGGACTGTTCGGTTTGTTGATTTAGATTGAATAGATAATTCATGAGGATCTCAGTAGTCATAATGAGAACGTCAGCGTCAGGATTCGTTTTAATGTCTCCAGTAAAGAGACCAAAAGAGATGTGTGGGAATTTTAAGGAAAAATCATGAAATTTTTGGTTGGAGAGTGCTTTGATAGGACTTGTATAAATGATTTTTTTTTGTAAAGAAGTAAAATGTTCAATAGCGAATTCTGCGGGAAGTGTTTTTCCGGATCCAGTGTGAGCAGTAACAAGAGAATGGTTACCTTCAACAATGGATTGAATTGCATATTTTTGGAAATCACTTAATGGAAAGGGATAACGTTGAAAATATTCTTGAAAATCGTTATTTTGATATGGTTGATCACAAATAAGTACCATTGTATGAATTAAAGTATTATTTTTAAATAATTCAATTATCAATTTTAAAATATAAAATTGATGATTTACACCTTTGGAAATTTAAAATGTACTTGAATATGTACGTATTAATGTATTTCTTCATATAATATCAAACTACCTAATAGAATCATTAATCCTGCGAAGATAATCTTTAAATATTTATTGTCTAATGAACTACTATAATAAGAAGCAAAAGTACCCAATACAAAAAACAAAGAAATAGTTAATGCATAATTCCAATGAATGCATTTTTTTGTACAATTTTGTTTATTGTAAAAATAAACAGCTACAATACCAATAGGTAATAATAATGATGCTAATGATGTAGCTATTGCTTCTTTATAATCAGATAAAACATTTAAGTAAATTAATAAAGGTACGATCAGAATTTCTGCACCACCACCAACAAAAGAAGCTACGATACCTGTTACTAAACCAATAATTGAAACTTTTAAATAATTGTCCATTATATATTATATAAAGAATTTATGCATAATGAATAATACATAAACCAACCAAAAAATATTTACACCCTCGGAAATATAAAATTGATGATTTAAAATAAAATAAAAGATGGTAGATACGAATATGGGTAACACAAGTACAAAAACGACTAAAAAAAAGACTTTAACTGAGGATGAGAAACAGATACTAAGATCAATTACAAATGAAAATGGAATGGATGAAAACAATAAACAAATAGTGGATACATATTGTGAAGATAGTTTGGAAAAGGGTCTTGCAAAAATGTTTGTCCATCCACAAACGGGCAAACGGTTGACGTACGGAGAGATGAGAATGTTGTATGGATGAATGGTTTAACTCTTAATATAAAAGGCATCTCCCCAGCCACAATGTCCAATGATTTGTGTAGCAACTCTATTAAAACCAAATGGTCTTAGATAATTATCAATATCAACCATTTGATCACATCCCTTGTACACATCCTCAGTATTTACTTCGGTGTATATATAATCAATGTGTTGTAAATATTTTTCCATAGATTTTAATGCACGCAATTCCACTCCTTGAATATCAAGATTTACAAAATTTAGAGTGTGTATAGGAATTGTGTTATTTTCAATTAATGTATCAAGACGAATAGTTTTCATAGTTTCTTTTTTGACAACAAAAACCTGAGGATGGTTTTTTTCATGCGATCCAAATTCAAGAATTGAAGAGCTTTGACCATTGTTTGTTATATGAAAAGGAACTGTTACATCATCTTCATCATATACAAGACCCTGATAAATATTTAATTTATCTCCATATTTTTGTTTATTTGTAATAATTTTAAGTGGCATAGCATCAACCCAATAGGTATTTTCTATAGGAACTCCCACTTTATTATAATCTTCCATTTCTTCGCAATCATGTGCACCTACATGAAAAATACCTTTAATATTCAAATTAAAAGCTGATTTTAGTTTATCAATAGTAATGATCATTATAATTGATAAATTCTTATTTATTTAAGTTATTTATTTTAGAAATTAGATTATTTTCAACCAAACCAGTATGTTTTTTTGATTGGCTTAAAGTATAGTTTGAATTTTTGTGAAGACGATGAAAATATGTTAAATTTTCAACAACGAAAACTTTATTTTTATCGCATAACCAATCTGTAAATAGAACGGCTGAATCTAAGGAGTCTATTATTTCCCGTGTATATGTATACTTATTCATTATTTGCAAATAAGGTTTTACTGGAATGAAGTAATTACACGTATTGATCAAGCATTTAAACACAATATCATTAAAATGATTAAGATAATTCGTATGATCAATGAATTGGTTTTTAAATTTTGAATAATTTAAGTTAGGGGAATGAGTTCCGGGAAAGGTTTTTGCCCACATGGGGGCGTATATAAGGGTATTATCCCACGTGTCAATATTATATAATACATCAATGTATTCTTTATTAATAATATTATCTGAATCTAATAGAATAACCCAATCATGATTACATTTGGTTAAAGTAAATAATTTATTATGATAACAGCCAATATTTTTTTCATTTTTAAATAGCATAATTTTGTTGTTATTTAATTTTTGAATCAATGCTTGTAATGTTTCAAAATCTTTTGAGCAATCATCACATATTATAATTTCAGTGATTCTATCATCATTAACAATATATTCTAATGTATCTTTCATGAATTCAGCATTGTTATAATGTGGTATAGCGATTGATATAACTCTACCAGACATATAGTATAATTAAAATACAGTTTTTATGTAATTTTTTGTTTAATATAATCAAAGGTTCCTTGAAAAGAAAAATAATGTTTTACTTCTTTTAATTTTGCTTGCATTTTACTTATATTACATTTTTCTAATAGAGTAGGTAAATTTTTAATTTCATTTGCATTGATTACTATGGAAAATTCATCCCAGTTTAAAACATCTTCAAAGGGTAAAATTTTTTTATTTTCCCAAATATAAATGGGAATACTTTCTGCCAAAATAGCTTCATAGATACGGAAAGAAGTATAACCATACCCTCTTGGTGCTAACGTAAATATACTTGTATTTAATATTTTTTTATATTCTTCATAACCAACTGAATTATAAAATACAAACTTGTCATGATTTTGTAGTAACTCTTTCATTTCAATTCTGCATTTATGTGTGTCAAATCTACCCATAAAAGAACAATAAATATATTTTTCTATGTTTATACAAGGGAAACTGGGTAAGCAGATTAAAGGTATTGTATAGTCTGCAGTATTACCATAAAATATATGTCTCGTTAAATTGTAAAAATTGTCAATTTTGACACTATCTGATTTTAAATTTAGTCCTCCGCCACCTGCAGAATATACAATTAGATTAGGAATACTATTTTTAATGTATATACCAGATGCATATTGAACAATTGTAAAATACTTTTTATTTTTATCTAATTTATCCAGCCAATCGTATAATGGTTCAATTCTTTCTCCATATCCATTGGTAACATAATAAGATGTCCAGAATACTGGTAAGTATACTAGATCAGTTTGAATATTCGTATGTTCTTTTAAAAAATATGCATAGAAGATTTCTTCCATATTTTTACCAGAACTGTACGAAGGGTATCTGGAAATATAATTTGGTTGAAAGATAGGAGGTATGGACTCAATTATCATAATAATATAATATAAAAGAAACATTTAAATTATATTTATAGTAATTTATTTATCAAAATATGCCCAAAGGTTGTTATAAGTTAGTTTTGATTGATCTTGAAGTAAATGATGGTATTGTATAAAAATACTATCTTGAGAAGAAGAATGTGTATATTTGCAATTACCAACAATATAAAAATCCATATTTAATTGTTGAAAGCATAAATAATTAAATAATACCACATCAAAACTATGACTATTCTGCAAAAATGAATGATTAGAATGAGTATCAATATTATCAATAATAAATTTATTAATAACATAATTTCCGACATTCATAAGATGTGAGATTACACCAACGTTTTTTTTATTTTTACAATTTTCATCATCAATAGATTTCATATTTTTAAACGTTTGTTTATTTATAACATTATTAGGTGAATTAGTTAAGTGTTTCCATTGAAAAACTTCAGAAGCGTATTCTGGAGATAATATTGTTTCTTTTTTTAATGTATTTGATTCAATAAATTGTTTCATTATTTCAAAGTAATCATGATTGGCATAATTATCAGAGTCTATTAATGCAATCCAATCATTTTTTGCTAATTTGCAACATTTCATTTTATTAAAGAAAGGTCCTAATCTGTTGTCATTTACATAAAGTTTTAATTTTTCAACATCTTGAAAACGTTCCTTTATTTTTTTCACATCATTTCCATTTTCATCACAAATTATAATTTCATGAATGAGTTCATTATCAATATAATTTGGTAAATATTTACTCAAATGCAAATCATACCGATTCATAGTAGGAATACATAATGAAAACATATAATTTATACACAACATAACCTTTATATAAATTATTTAAAATAAGTTAAAAAATATGAATGTGGTAATTTAATGAGTATACATTTTGAGTCTCGCGGAAGGTTAGGAAATGCGATATTCCGTTATTTAGCATGCTCTATATTGAGTATACATTTTGATTTAGAATATCAAAGTAATGGGGGAGGGAGTATAGGAATGAATGATCATTCTTTTCATGAAATATCAAATAGACTACTCAAAGATGAAACTGTACATGTTGCAAAGAATGCATATAGAATGCCTGGTTATTATCAACATGATGAGATATATAAAAAATATAAGAAAGAAATATGTAATTATATAAAAGAGCATCCTTTACATGAAGTAAGTACAGATGGTATTAATGCCGGCGATGGAAGAAGAGAGTATTTTAAAATGATTCATATTTTAAATACGCCAACAGATTTTCAAAAAAGGTATACAAATGTCTTGCATGTAAGACTGGAAGATTTTGTAACACATAATTTGTTTGCTTCAACAGAAAGAATTATAAATCTATGTAAAAAGAATATTGTGAAAAACACAATATGTATTGTATGTAAAGAACCCACAACTGAATTTGAAAAAGGATATTTAAAGGAATTAAATGATTTTTTTATATCAAAGAAAATACACGTAACATTTGAACATAACGATGTATTAACTGATTATTACATTATGAAAGAAGCGGAAACATTAATTTGTTCTAAGAGTACATTATCGTGGTGTGCTGCTTTTTTTTCGGATAAAATTAAAAAATGTTATTTAGTTGATTACGAAATACAGCCGCAAATTATGACATGTAAAAAACCTATAGATAATACTATTTTATATTAATAATGATAAAAAATATTTTTATTATTATACATTGAAACCCAATTTATCTACATGGTATGGAAAACCTTCTTTTTCAAGGTATTGTGTTAACGGTGGTTTATAATTTGTTCCATTAAACACATTTTTAAGTTCAGGTTTTAACGATAAAAATTCTTGAACTAAATCTTTATCACAAAAAGGATATCTGGTTTCAAAACTAAAACAGCCTCCAACATATTCATCTCCTTTAAGGTAGTTTTCCATAGATCCATTAAAAAAATTGGGCCAAGGGAATTGCTTAGATAAATCATTTTGAAAATAATCTACATTACCATATCCGCGACTATAAAAACTATTAAACGCCATTACTTCGTCAGCGCCAATTCCAGAATATAAAATATTTACAGAAGGGTTTACAGTTTTAGTATAATCTAATATTTTGCTTTTACCAAGCATTGAACCCATTGTAAATCCATTAGGTACATGAGTACGCATTTTGGGATGATATGTCCAATCCCAATAAAATGGTTCACAATTGTCTTGTAAGTGTTTTTTCCAATTATTTTTTTCCCAGTCTTCTAAATTTATAAGATGTAATTTATCATGTAAAATATTTTTTCGTTTTTGTAAGATAATGTCATTCTCATTTTTGTTAATAGTTACTGCCAAAAAATCTTTATTGTGTTTATGTAAACAACATACTATTGCGCCACTATCATGACCACTACTTAATGTAATTAAAGGAATCGTTTTTTCAGGGAATCTTTTCAAGATCGCATTTTCTAATGCATTATTAAAATCATTATAGTAATCTTTTGTTTGTGTTAAATTAAATTCTACAACAGGATATTTTTTTAATAAAATTTTTGTTTGTAAATCAAAAACGAGAACTTCGTTTGGTTGAATACTATAATAATTTTGATTATGTATTTTTTTACACATTGATTCATAACTTGATATTACAATATTATTATCTAAATTATAAAAAAGGGGTTTTGTTTTAAAAATATCACTACAAATATATATTTTATTTTTATTAAAGTCAAATAGAATAATAGTAAATTCTCCGTCAAGATATTTTACAAATTCTTCTCCGTATGTGTTATATGCATGTAAAATACTATAACAGTCTGATTTAGAATTAGCATTTAACTGTTTATAGTTATATATTTCTCCATTAAATATACAAACAACATTATCATTTATAATTGGTTGTATGGTTTTCTCACCAGTTAAATGTAATAAAAAATGTACAAAGTTAATTCCATTATATTGAACTGAATTTGTAGCATCTGGTCCTCTATTTTGTATAAATTTGAAATCGTTAGGAATAGTCAAATCGCTAATAATAATTCCACACATTATAACTTAAGTTCAAATGTAATGTTTAAATCATCATTCACTAAAATTTTATATCCATGATTTAATAATTTATGAATCAACTGTTCTGTGTCATTATTGTAATCTTTATTTTTTAATTTTAAATCAAATTCTATACACAAATACTTTGGAAATATGTTTTGTTCAAGCATATTATGTAACACTTTAATTTCAGCGCCTTCTATATCCAACTTTAATAGATCTATTTTTGTATGGTTATATTTCTTCATAATAGAAGAGATTGTATTTACTTGAATAATATCATATTCATTTCCAAACATATTTTCAATTATAGATTGTGAAACATAATTGTGATTATTTTGTTTATAAAACTTAAGTGTATCTTGTTTATCCCATAAACCAATATTTTCATAATATAATTTGTCAAAGTTCGGTTTTATATGAGATATTTTTTCATAATAATCTTTTTGTATACCACCCGTGAATAGTTTATTATTTGTATAAAAGTCTTTTAATTCGTAATAATGTTTCAATGCTTTTACAGTAGGATCAATTAAAAATACATTACAATTGTATTTTGCATTTAACAAAACATCAAAGGAAACATCTTCTCCGACCCCTCCAGAATAAACAATACTGTTTTCATTTAATTCACATTTTTCAGGAATTAGCCACCCACCGTAGTTCGTTCCTAATTTTATTAAATTAGTCATTAATTTAATAAGAACAATGTATTTATATTTCTATTATTAGAATTAATAAGTGATATCCTTTTCTATTTCATATGGGTGCCATTTGGATTTATTAAAAAATGTTTTCAAGTATATAATAGTATAAAAACTACTTTATTTTAATAATTAAAATGTCAAAATATCTATTTTCAAAAAATGCGTTGACAAGACCTTGGACAGAGAGTCCATTTTTTTATAAATTATTGTGTCATTCTAATTATAATGATAAAGAAAAAAAACAACTAATTGATTTTCATGAGAATGGTTATTTAATTATAGATTTAAAATTAAAGAAAGAAGAAATTAATAATATTATAAAGGATACTTATAAGTATTCCGAATTAGCAAAGAATCAATATGTAAATAAAATTCCTACAAGTGATGAATATAAAAATAAAACAGATATTAAACTGCATTCTGATATATATACATTTACTGAAAGTCCAAGATTGTTTGAAGGATGGAAAAATAGTAAAAATATAAAGGATTTAACAACACATCCTGATATTTTAAAAATATTAAAATTATTGTATAATAAAACTCCATTCCCATTTTCAACAATTAATTTTACTAAGGGTTCAGGCCAACCGTATCATAGTGATACTATACATTTTCATACAATACCATATTATTGGATGACAGGGGTTTGGATTGCATTAGAAGATGTAGATTCCAAAAATGGAGCATTACAAGTTATACCAAAAAGTCATAGATGGGATCTATATAATTATAATGATTTAAACTTAAAACATCCAGATGAGATATGTAATGGAGAAGAATTAAATTATCGTGAATACGAACATTTTATAAAAGAATTAATTAAAGTTAAAGGTGGAAAAGATAAAATAATTGAGTTAAAAAAAGGAGAAGCTATTATATGGGCTGCAAACTTACTACACGGAGGAATAGAAATTAAGGATCAAACGCGAACAAGGCATTCGCAAGTAAATCATTATTTCTACAAAGATTGTAAAAAATATTATCATCCAATGTTTTCTCAACCATTAGAAGGTATTTATGCAAATAAATGGTGTGATGATAAAAATAACATATCAACTATTTAACATTTATCTTATTTTTGACACCTTCATAAACTAACATTCCTAACGTAGATGATGGAATACTTCTCAATAATACAGGAGTTAAACCATTATAGAAATTAAAAAATCCATATTTTTTATATCTTTCTATAACAAGGTTTCCTATTGTTTCCTTTAATGTAACTTGTTGATTTACTCTAATAGCGTCTAAAGGAAATGTAATGATCCATGTTACAGATATTGAACATATACTTGAAACCGCTGTATAAAAAGGTGTATCAGGAAATTGTAATTTAAAATTTCCATAACTACCTAAAAATATAGTAGAACCTAAAATAGCTCTGGAAGTATCAAGCATATAACCGCGATAAATATTATTATTTTTAATAATACTTTTTAAATAATTTGTAACACCTGTATATTTGTCTTTTTTCATATTAATTATATTTGTAGTTAAATATTGCATAGGAACTGAAAAAAAACTGGATACAATACCTCCCATAAATGCTGATATATATGGATTCATATTGTTTGAATTAAAAATTTCGTATACCCTATAAGATATTGCACGATCAATAGGAAATACTAAAATTGGTATTGTAATCCCACGAAAAAATATTTTTCTATCTTTTTTAAATAAATCTTTTACACAGTTATATGTGTTATCATATGTATTTGTTTGCATTTTTATTTTTATAACGTCAAATGGATATGTTGTAAACACTTTTGTTAAACCTTGACAATATCCTGGTAAAAATTTTATTAAATCTTCATTCATTTTTATAAATAATATTAAAGATATGTTTTTATACTTATGTAATGTTAAGAACAGTTAGAAGTGGGTATTTTACGTATAAAGAATTAAAAAAAATGAATTTTAAAAAAATCGGAGAAAATGTGTTAATAGACAAATCGGTTTTAATTACAAAACCAGAAAGTATTGAAATCGGAAATAATGTACGTATAGATAAAAACTGTTTATTAAGTATTTCAAAAGATAGTAAAATCATTATAAAAAATAATGTACATATAGCTCCATTTAATCTTATATATACTGGAATAAATAAAAAAATTATATTCGGTAATCATAGCGGATTGGCAGCGAACTGCAAATTATATGGTAAGACTGAGAATTATAACGGAGATTATTTAATGAATCCTACACATAAAGATAATGATGTAAACATGATAAATGGCGATATAATATTAAACAAATTTGCGACTCTTGGTTGTAATTCAACACTATTTCCAAATTCTATTATTCCAGTAGGAACTGTATTAGGTGCATATTCGTTGTATAATGGTAAAAAAGAACTGGATGAATGGTCTATTTATACTGGTATTCCAATAAAGTTTTTTAGAAAAAGAAGTAATAAATGTATTTTATTAAGTGAAAAATATAGAAATAACTATATTATTAAAAATATAAATGAATAAAGTTACCCTTATAACGGGAGTATCAAAAGGAATAGGTAAGTCATTGTTAAATCATTATTTAAATAAAAATCATATAGTAATTGGTATTTCCAGAAGTGCAGTAGAATGTCAACATAAAAATTTTTTACATATAAAAGAAGACATAAATAATGATGTATGTAAAAATAAAATAACAGATATTATAAAAAATAGAAATATAGATAATTGTATTTTGAATGCTGGTATTTTTAAAAACTCTTTTTTTCATAAAATGACATATAGTGAATGGGAAGAAGTATTTAATATTAATTTAATATCAAGTTACAATATATTATATCCTGTCATAAATAATATGAGAAATAATGATAAAGGTAATATTATATTTTTATCTTCTGTAGTTGGTAAAACTGGCACTATTGGAGCAAGTAGTTATTCTTCTTCAAAATCTGCATTATATGGATTAACAAAATCATTAGCATTAGAAAATGCGAATAAAAATATATTAGTAAATTCGGTTTCTCCTGGATATTTTGATGAAGGAATGGGGCTAACTTTTAATGAAAAAACATATGATATTATAAGAAAAAAAATACCTTTACAACGGTTTGGAGATACAAAAGAACTTGTTGAATTATTTGATTTTCTTATAGAGAAAAATAAGTATATTACAGGAAATAATATTAATATAAATGGTGGTATATACTAAATAAAGTATATAAATAATAAATTATGTATTATTTATATGCAAAAATATCCTTTGAAAATACTTGGTACGGGTAGTTATTTCCCTAAAAAAATATTATATAATAAAAATCTTAAAATCAATCATAATATTCCTAATAATATGTGGATTGTTGATAAAATCGGAATAAAACAAAGACATCAAATTAATAAAAATGAAAGAACATCTACTATAGGTTATAACTCATCTATAAAGGCGTTAGAAGACGCAAAATTAAATATAAATGATATTGATTTAATTATTACTAATACTTCTACTCCTGATAGAATTTCTCCTTCAACCGCTTGTATCATTCAAGATTTATTAAATAGTAAAAAGGACATCCCTTGTTTTGATATAAACGCGGTTTGTTCTGGGTTTTTATATAGTTTGGATCTATGTTCTCAATTAGTAAATAAATATAAAAATATAATGATAATTTCCTCTGAAACATATTCAACAATAACTGATTATAATGATAGAAATTGTGTATTCTTTGGAGATGGTGCCGCTACTACAATTGTTACAAAAGGTAATACTGGTTGGTACTATGGAAATATTTATGCCGATGGAAAAGGAAAAGAGAATTTTACAGTTCATCATGGTAAAACGTTTTTAATGAATGGTAAGGAAGTTTATAATACAGGGATTAAAGTTTTACCGAATTCAATTCTTAAATGTATTGAAGAAGCTAAAATAAATATTGAAGAAATTGATTATTTTATCCCTCATCAACCAAGTTATAAAATATTACATAAAACTGCTGAACTGATTGGATTAGATAAAAATAAAATAATGATGAATATGGATTTAAGGGCAAATACTGCGGGTGCCTCTATTCCAACAGTATTAGATGACGTTTTGAAAAATAATATTGTTAAAAATAATTCAAAATTATTATTTGCATCTGTTGGTTCTGGCTGGACATGGGGTGCAGGTGTGTTAAACTTTGAAAAATAATTTTATTATTTTACATATGTGTATTATATCAGAATTTGTTATTGTTATGAAAGATGGTAAAAATAGACCATGATTGCATATATAATTACTATTTGGTAATGTTTCGTTTGAATTATAAATTTCAGTTTTATTAATTTCACCATATACAGGTCTTGTAATGATTTTGTGTTGTTTTAAAAAAAATATAAGTTCTTCTCTATTTTCTATATATATATCTACAAACCAAGGAATCCATTCATTTGACGATGGTGTATGCATTTTTATGTATTTATGTAAATGTTCATAATATAAATCATAAATTTCTCTCATTCTTTTTACACGATATTCCATTTTTTTCAATTGTTCAATTCCGATGACAGCTTGCAAATCTGTATATTTAAGATTTATTCCAAACACTTCAAATATATCTTTTCCGCTTTCTTTCCTTCCAAAATTTTTAATCATTCTTATCTTTTTTGCGAATTCATCATTATTTGTAACACAAAACCCTCCCTGTCCAGTGCTTATTATTTTTGGTGTGCTTAAAGAAAAACAACCGATAATGCCAAATGTCCCTATACTTTTTCCATTTAATTTACATCCTAATGATTGTGCACTATCTTCTATTAAATATATCTTCTTTTCTTTACATAGATCTACTATAGATTCCATACACTTTGTTCTATTATTTAAAGATACATGGACTATTGCGCTTGTATTAGAATTAATATGTTTTTTAATTTCTTCAGAATTCATTGTTCCAGTTTCTATGTCAACATCAATTATTATAGGGATTAACTTTAAAAATTTAACAGAATTTATTGTTGCAATCATTGTATAATTCGGAACTATTACCTCTGTATTTTCGGGTAAATTAAGTGACATAAGTGCTAATAATATTGCACATGTTCCACTGGTAGTCATAATACAATTTTTTACATTTAAATAATCACAAATCATATTTTCTAATTCTAATGTTTTTTTATGTTCTGTAATAAAATTGTCTTCTAACATATATTTATAACATGCTTCAGCTTCTTCTATTTCAAAAGTTGGTCTATGTTGCATAATTGTATTTGATAACGAATACCATTCTAACATGTCTTTTAAAGATGATTCAACGTAGCATATTTGATAATATTTACCTATTATCATCAATGTTTGTTCTCTTTTCTTTTCTATATCACGTGGATTCGTTTTTTTAATGTCCATCTCTTTTGTGGAATTAATATAATCTTTATAAAGAATTATGCGAAAATCTAATGATATTCTTAATTTACCTTCTGTATTTTTTTCGTTATAATGGGTGCATAAATTTCCATTGAAATGAAATAATTCACCTGGATTTAGAGGTATACTTTTAAAATCTTTTTTATCTGGCTTAGATTCAATTATAATTGAGTTGGTATTTTTCATTTCAGTTATTGGAATTAAAAAATTTTTTTCACCAATAGGATGATTACTTAAATGATCTGAATCTTTATGAGGAGGAATAGTTATACTGTTTTCAAATTGAAAACGAATACTGGGATATGTTTGATATATCATATATTTTTCGTCAGGAAAAAATTGTTTAAAAATATCTTTTATAAAACCACAATAAATTTTTTTAAATTCGTCGTTTTTTTTTATTTCTTCGTAAAATATTTTATGTAAATCACTATCTCTTTCATTTAAATCACCAAGTCCTAATTTGATTCTATCTTTACAAAAAATATAATCTTGTGACTTATTATGCAATTCAGATAAATTTGTTTCATTGTATAATTTCTTAATAAAATCAATAAATTTGTGTTTATTAGTATCATATTTATAAATTATATGATCACCAATAATTGTTTGTTCTATCATAATGATAATATATATATGATTTATTTTTTTTATGCTTTTTTTATTGAAAATAGTTAAAGATATTAATTCAAATAAATATTATGGAAGATAATATATTATTTTGGGGATCACATGGAGGAGGATATGGAGCAACATTTGGACCAGTATTACATTTTTTACATTATTGTGATCAAAATAATAAAAAAATAGTGCATAATTGTGAGAATCCATGGTGCGATGTTTATAAAAACACAATTCTTCACAATTTTTTACTTAGTAAATCTGAAATTAATGAAAATACAGATTTGACATATAAAAAACCAAAAGATTGGGCTGAGGATTGTTTTGCTAGTGCTGGATTTAATAGATATAAAACATCCTATAATATATTTAAAAATAGTAATATTAAAAAAGAAATATATTCCTATTTTGAAAATTTTGCAATAAAATATGACTGGAAATTAGATTATGAACCAAGTAAAAGTATTATTATTCATGTTAGATTATGGGATGAAGCACCCGTTAATTTAGCAGGTGCAAACCGAGCACCGATGGCAGGAGCAAACCAAACTAGATTTATTGGAGAGGAAAAGTTATTACAATTAATTACACATTTAAATAAAATTTATAAAGAGCATGAAATATTGTTATGCACAACACCTAATGAAATTGATATTAGTATTTGTAAAAATATTATTAAAAAGACTATTAATTGTAGATTATTAAATAATGAACCTCAAGAAACTTTAAAAATAAATAATCCTTTTAATACAAATGATACATTTGAAAGATTTATTTGCGGTAATGAAGAATTAGATATTTGGAGAATGATGAATTGCGATATATTAATTCTGTCACCTTCTATGTTTCCATCAATCGCTGGATTTTTACATAATGGTTCTAGTGTATATTATCCACATTTTCATAGTAATTGGCGTCATTACAATGATATGGGTTATTCTAACGAAAACATATTATATTTTTAAAACTATACAAATAAAAAATATAAATATAAAGATTATGAATATTATAAATAATCTTTATAATACAAAGTGTATTTATATTTCTATTATTAGAATTAATAAGTGATATCCTTTTCTATTTCATATGGGTGCCATTTGGATTTATTAAAAAATGTTTTCCAATAATTATATGTTTCATAGTCATCCGGAGTTCCCCAACATACATAGTGTTCAACCTCAAAAACTTTTACTTTTAATCCGGCTTTTATATTTTGATTTAAAACATCATCAACATAAAACTCTTTGTTGGAACGTATATTTTCTTTATAATTTTTCTTCAGTCCATTTTCAAAATCAACACCTCTTCTATAAAACATTGTTCCAATAATAACGTGTGTATTTTGTAGGTCATGTTTATTTTTATTGAATTTTTTGCACGAAACGTTTGTAACAAAATCATTTTCGTCAGTTTCAACCCAAGCATACATATTTGGGTTATTTTTGCTGGTAGGTTCATTTCGGAATGTCCAAACAATGACATCAATAGATTTATCATTTACTAATGACTCATATTTATCTGTATTGAAATATACCCCATTATCACAAGCACTAATTAGAATAGGACAATTAAGATTTACTTTACCATAGGATAATCCTAATTCAGTAGTGCATGCTTGTCCTTCAGTAATACCATCAATTGCTGTAATGGTGCAATGAAAATATTTATCTAAAGTACTTTTAAGTGGATATTTCTGTAAATGATCTTCTTGGCAAATAAAAACTTGATTTACTGTTTTTGGTAAACAATTGACAGCTTGAATAATCATTGGTTTTCCATTAACATCAATAAGTGGCTTCGGAACTGTATAACCTTTTTTAGAGAATCTACTTCCAGCACCAGCCATTGGTAATATCAATGTAGTGTTATTTCTATCAGGATAATAATGTTGTTTTTTAATTATTTTACGAAAATAATTAGACCAATTATTATAAATTTCCAAATCATAAGGAGTTCCCCATTGTAACATATGGTTGATTTCAAAAATACTTACACAAAGTCCCTTTTTAATTAACAAATTATATACCATTGAAACATAATATTCATTATTTATTGTTTGTTTCAAGTCCATTAACTCTTGAAAAAATGTTTTCATAATTTTTCCAGTTTTAAAGTAGTAAGTGCCGTTAGATGCATATTCTTCCATACGATTTTCAGTAAAAGGTTTCTTTTCTTGTATTTGTTCCATCCAACGCGAGCCAATTTCAGTTTCCTTTAAAAATGCATAATTATCAGTTCCTAACATATGTGGATGAAATCCTTTATAACAAGCAATAGCACCATCAGCATTTCTTTCACGAGTATCTTTTAAAAATGTGTTATAATCCCAATCAGTTCCGTAATCACAATAACTTACAATAACTTCTTCATTATCACTTATATGATCAAATATTTGTGCTACAGCATGAACAGGTCCTTGTCTTTCATTTACAGAAACTTCATAAATTTTACCATGAGGACAAAATGATTCTAGAATTGATTTCATATTGGTAGTTTCCAGATGCAAATCGTTACAGATGAAAGTTATATTGTTTTCATTTGGAAAAAGATTAACGACGTGTTGAATAATAGGGTAACCGTCTACAGGAATTAAAGGTTTTGGATCTACATAGCCAGCTTCTTGAAAGCGCTTTCCTATGCCTGACATAGGAATTATAATTTGCATAATATAAATATTACATTTAGAAGTATTTATATTATTTCCAATTTTCAATATTATAATACTTTGTACAAATCATATCAAAGTATATTTCATTTTCTTGAAAATAATTTTTATAAATGTCTATTTTTTCAGGTTGTGATTGTAATTCTGGGGATACAAAGCATAATCTGTAGTTCATACTTTTTAATTTCTTATAAATATCTAAATCCAATGGATTCTTTGTAAAACAATCTACCCATACCCATTTTACTTTATTTTTCATATTGCGAATAGTGTCAATACCTTCAAACTCTGAAAAACGCAATGCAATATTGTTTTCACCTTTTGAAACCATCTGATGTATCATAGGAAAAGAAGAATCTAAAAAGAAATAGTTTTTAATATTATATTTTTTTAAAATTTCTAATACCTTCCATTCAATACGCTCACTCTTTATATTTAATATTATAAATGAATGTTGATAATGTTGTAAAAAATCATTAAACAACTCCCCCTGATTAAATGGATCGTGAGAAATATGTACATCACCATTAATATTATCTCGTAAATCTAATTCGATACCATAATCAGTAGGAATTTGTTCTAATTCAACTATTGTATTAATTCTATGACAACAATACATATAATTAATAATGTTTAAATCTTTAAATAAAAGATGTTGTTTCATTTATATATTTATGGTGAACAAGTCCAGTCCAAGGTTGTTTCCATATATATAGTTCATCGTTTATATATTCATTATCGTTTGGACGATAAAGTTGAGAATTACTTGTATTACCTCTATGGATTTTATATTTCCAATTATAATCTTTTCGAACAAATTTTCTAGAATTATTAACAAATTTATCTAAATATTCTTCTTTCGTATAAGGCGGCTTTTTAGGATTATTTATTCTATATAATGGAACACCATAAATTGGAAAATTATATAAACTTTCATTTAAGTATGGTTCAAACGTGTGATTATATAAACCATTATATTCAATATCTCTTTCTTTGATGTAATTATATGTATTGCAATACAATTCCATTGATTTTTTATTACCAAAACAAATTGCATCTGATATAAATGGTGGAGATAACCCATACGCTGAAATTGTGCTCTCCAGGTTTATATTATTTAAAATTAATTTATTAGGAACGTCTTTATGAAATACAACTTGATTTATATTATAAAATATAATGTCTGATCTCATTTTACAAATAACATCGAATTTAATATTATTATCTATTTCATATTTTTCAATTTGTTTAAAATTATTTAAATCATTATAAAAACACGATAATTGATTATAACTACCCATATATTTTCTATTATGTTTTAATCTATTTTTAATCCAATCTTCTTGATAAAAAAAAGGCTCTGCGTAATAATATCCAATCATGTCATCAAGGTCATTTATTACATTTTGTTCTTTTGAATTCGCATTAATAGATAAAAATACTTTCATATTATATAAATTTTGTTTTCTAAGATGTTGCAAAATAGGTAATAAACAAGTGTTATAGTTGTTTAGTCTACCACTTATAAAAATAGCAAGATTTATCATATAATTTATTTAGACAATTTATTTTTAAATTATAATTTTAAAAAGACTATTTAATCCATTATCTAATTTTTCAACTTCATTTATTTTAAATTCTTTTGTTAAAAATGTATTTGTACTGTTCCAACCTGTATTTGAACCATCGGTATATTGTATAACTACACTTTCATTTTTTACTTCAATAATTTCTCCAATAAATTTGTTATCTATTGTTTTGACGCGCATATATTTTTTAAATTCTGTATTTTCAATGTGTTCAGTGTTTTTATCGTAACATACATCAACACAATTTAAACTATATTGAAATCTTGTATTTACGTCTAAAAAGGTCGGAGATATGATTGCACGTAAACGGGTTTTTGGTTTTGAAAATAAAACATTTGCAATTCCTCCTCCTATGCAACCCACTACATGAGTAGCATTTGCAAAGTAGGCGATTTTTTCTACTGTAGAAAGACGTTCCGTGAATACTTCCACAAAATCGTCTTTTACAAGTTTGTCAACAAGTTCATCTTCATTAACGAGTTTTCTACGTTGTGTATAATTTGTTCCAATATTTGAAAAATCATTATGTAAGTGAGTACGTCTTGATATGTATATCTTTTTAGGAGTTGAGTTTTCATATATGTTTAATACATTTGTTGCAAATTGTTGGTAAAAGTTATATATTTCTTTTCTTGGGGGTAAATTAGAATCAAAATCGTGAGTATAGGAAGTAGAAACAAAAACGTTTTCATATTTACAGTTTGAATTAATAATTTCAATGTTAGTATTTGTTATTCCCAATAACTCTAACATTTCTACTACAAACGGATAATGAGTGTTTTTTTGTGGGTTAGGATATTGCATTAATAATTTTAGGTCGGGAACAATTTTGTTTAATTCAAAATAACTTATAAGATATGGTAAACTATCATACAAAAAATGAAAATAATTATCAGTATTGTAAATAAAAAAGAAGTAATTTCCTGATATTGTATTTTTTTCAACTATATTTGTATATTCGTATATCATATTAGTTTTTTCGTAAATAGTACCTTGTTTTAAGGACATTGTTTTTTCTAATAACGGTAAATAAAGAGTATTGTTTGAATGTAATAAACAATTTGGGTAATATAAATTTATTCCAGTAATAGAAGTTTCTTGAAAATTGTATATATTTATTTCTCGATTGTTTTTGTCTTTTTGAAACAAATTTTTATACGTAGTTTGATTTTTAAATAAAATAATTTTCATATAAATAATTTAATAATTTTGTATTTAAATATATATATATTTTTACAATATATTAATGGAACATTTTGTTTATAAAACTTTACCAGATAGTGGATTAGGGGATAGATTATTAGATCTAATAAATGTTTACGTATATTCACAGGTCTTAGGTTATAAAAATTTTTATGTAGAATGGAAATACGGACCGCAATTTGATAGATCAAGAAAATGTCTTAAACAAGAGAACTTATTTCATTACATGTGTTTTCCTGAAAATATTATTTTTACAAGTAAAGAAGAAATGAGTAAAATAAAAGATGGTTTTATATTTGATAATATTGTAGGAGCTCAAAGTTTATATTCATTTATGGAAAAATATGTTGAAGAAAAATATAAAAGTAATTATGAAAAAAAGTATTATGATATATGTAAACAAATTAAAATGAAAAATATACCAGAAGAAGTTGTAAATACATTTACTGATAATAATATATCAACTGTTCACCTTCGTAGAACTGATAAAGTAAATCAGGATAAACGAGGTTTTGGTATAGAACATAATGAATTAGAAAATTTAAATAATATAACGAAAGATTTTATTAATAATGAATTGCGACATGATAATAAAATATGTATAATATCAGATGATGAAAATGCAAAAGATAAATTGTTAAGTGAATATAAATATAAATTAATATTTTTTACTTTAAATGAACAAGTATTACAAGCATATGTTGATTTTTATTGTTTAATGTATAGTGAAAAAATATTTATGTCTCAACAATTTTCTACATTTTCAATAATGGGTTCTTTATTGAATAAAGATACACATTTATACTATCCATATAACTATGGAAGAATACAAGATTATAAATTTGATAAGTTATTAAATTTTCATTATTTTAAAAATAGTATTTAAATATAAAATCTATAATATTTCTATACAATGTCTAATTTTAGAAAAGGAGATCCTATTAAATCGCAATTAAATCAAGATATTAATGTAATTAATTACTATAATAAAAAGCAAGATGGTTTCTTTATAGAAATTGGCAGCGATGATGGTATTCAATTTAGTAATACTCATTTGTTAGAAAAAGAGTATGGATGGAAAGGAATTTGTGTAGAACCAAATAGTGCTTCTTTCTCTAAACTAATTCAAAATAGGAGTTGTAAATGTTATAATTTGGCTGTTTACAATAAAAGTAACGAAATATTGAAATTTGCTGTTAAAAATTTTAGTATGTGCTCTGGTTTAATAGATGAATTAGATGATAATGTTGAAATTGACGGTAAAATTCACAAAAGAGGTTTAAATAATGATCTTAATAACATAATAGATGTTAACACGATAACATTAACAGATTTATTAGAAAAAGCGAATGCTCCTAATTTTATAGATTATATGTCTTTGGATACAGAGGGAAGTGAATTGGAAATTTTAAAATCTAATGATTACACAAGATATAATTTTGGCGTTATTGACGTGGAACATAATTTTGTAGAACCACGTAGAACAGAAATAAGAAATTTATTAGAAAGTAATAATTATAAATTTAATTTTGAAAATAAATTTGATGATAACTATATATGGTCAGGAAGTAAATAATATAAGTTATATTTTTCTTATTTAAATACTTATATATACTATATTATATTATGAATTATACTATATTACTCCATACCCATTCTAGTTATTCATATTTATGGCCTGTTATAAATGATTATATTAAAAAATATAATTTTAAAAAAGTATTAGCATATGATAGTATCCCAGAAAATGCAATATTACCAGATAACTTTGATGACTATATTCAATATAATGCCTCACAAATGTTTTCAACACGATTAGTTCCTATTTTAGAACAATTAAATGAAGAATATATATTTTTAATTTATGATGTGGACATTGTTATAAATATTGATAAAAACGCATTAGAAACATATATTGATATTATGAAAGAAAATAATATTGATAGAGTATGTAGTTCATTATTTAATGGTAATGGTCAATTACATAAAAACGGTTATGCTTTGTGTAATTTAAATTTACCATTAATATCTCCTTCCAATCATTTTGTTCCTGCTGATTGTTCGTGCACAATTTGGAATAAATCCTCTTTTATTTATTTTTTAAAACAATTCCCTAATGAAACTTACGGGTCATTAGAATTAAAAGAACCTATTATTAATTACTGTAAATCAAAAATAAAGTGTTATGGTATTCAATACACACCTAATTTACAAATATCATATAATCGAGGATTGACATATTGTAATAAGATATCATTTTTGCATATAACAGTAAAGGGCAAGTTTTTACTTCCTATTAAGAGTTATGGAGATTATGAAAAACATTTAATAAACATTATAGAAAAATATAATATTGATATTAATAAAATCGGTTGCACGAATGCTTCGTTAAGTTGTTTTAATTATCATAAAATATAATTAACTATAATTAATACTTAAAAACTATAAGTATTAATATGTATATACATATGAGCACTTCTATTACATTTGAAGAAAATGTAGATAAAGCATATATTGATGCATATAATAATTGTTCTTGGGTTAAATTATATTATGGAATTGTATCAAAAGTTATTAATGAAAATAATTTTAAAAGATGTGCTGAAATTGGTATTGGCTATGGTTTTCATGCTAAAGAGATATTAATGAGTACAAATGTAGACACGCTATATCTGGTAGATCCATATATTTCATATTCTAATGATGGATTTCCATTAGATGTTATGAAATTTTTTGGAAACTTTGAAAAGTTGGCAGAAAATGTAAAAAATAATTTAAAACCATATGACAGTAGATATACTTGGTTCCGACAACCGAGTATTACAATAAATAATGATCAACTTTCTGAAAATTTATTAGATTTAGTATTTATAGATGCCGACCATAGTTATGAAGCTGTTAAAAATGATTTATCATTTTGGTATAAAAAAATAAGAATCGGAGGATGGTTAATGGGCGATGATTATAATAGTTGTCATCCAGGCACCACCAAAGCTGTTGATGAATTTGCTAATAAGAATAATTTAAAAATTAATTTTCTAAAAAAAGATGGAGTAGATTATCCGATCTATTATTTTATAAAGTAATAATATAAAAAGGTACCATATATTATTTTAAATGGAAAAAATATACTTTCAAATAGGTGTAAACGACGGTAATGATAAGTTTAAGACTAAATGTCTCACTGATAAACCTACAAAAATAATTTTAGTTGAACCAAATCCTTTACATGAAAAAAGTATTAAAAATAATTATAAAGATTTCTCAAACGTTTACATATTTATAAATGCTATATATTATAATGATGACGAAAATGTTCAATTACAAGTACCCGCAAAGAATGGTATTTTTGGAAATCCGGGGGAAAATAATATAATATATAATCATAGTCATTTAAGTTTAATTCCTATGAATGATTGGGGGAGTGAAGAAAATATGTTTAAAGTTACTGCGAAATCAATTAAATTTGATACTATATGCAAAAAATTAAATATTGATACTATAGACTATTTACAAATTGATACAGAAGGGTTTGACTATGAAATTATTAAAATGATTGATTTAGATAAGATTAATATAAAAGAACTTAGATATGAAAAATGGAATTTTGATTCTTCTGAATTTACAAATAATTTTGGTAGTAACAACGAGTTTGGTAAAACCGGTATGGAAATTGCGAAAAAAAAATTGGAAAAATATGGTTACAAACTAACTGATTTAAAAGACGAATCTGGAAATGATATTATTGCAACCAAACCATAATTAAATAGTCTTCCTATATTTTTCTGCATCCCAATTATTTAAATAACATATTTCCTCATTGGTTAAATATGTTTTTTCCATATCATTATCTAAAATCATTAAGTTTCCTTTCAATACATCTTCTGTATCTTTACATTTTTGTAAAGAGATATTAATAATATATACCAAATTATCTTTTATAATTATTTTTGGATATTCTTTGTATGTATGAAAATAGTTGTTAAGTTCTTTTAATGTATCAACAAATAATACCTTTACTCCACAAAAAATGACTGCATCTGGGAATGTTATTTTTTCTTGAAATAGACGTTTGTTGTTTTGTAAATAACTATTTATTATTTGATCCTCACATAAATAGGATATGTTTTCATAATTTGTATTTACATATTTACTAATTTGATTTACATACTTGTATTTATCAACATTTATTTGCAAGTTTGTTTCAAAGATATTTAATAACGATTCTAATGTTGGAATTAAAGTATCATAATCGTTAGTAGTTATAATTATTCCATGATTTTTTAAAAATATAATTTCCTCATTATTATACACACTCATTATTTTATTGCATACATTTATACCAGGAGTATCATATTCTATAAGCAAACTGTTTGGGAAAAATTTCTTTATAAAATCTTCACACTGTTTACTAATTAATATTTTATTCACCTGAATTGGATGTAAATGTACAGTGTATTTTTTTAATATAGCATGCATATAAGTCTCTATAGATCCACGTAATGAACCCGTGAAATTATAACTTACAATTGGTTTTAACTTATTCAATAAAATATCATTTTTTAACATATTATTTTGAATAGGTACAAAACCGGATTTTTCTGTAACTTGTGTTAAATGAAAACCCGATGCCTTTATAAACATTATGTCATCCACTTTTACAGACGTATTACCACCACCTGCTTGTGTTAAATCAAACCTTTCCCCGCAATATTTTGATATATACTCTAATTTTTTTAATTCTTTATGAATATTTATAAAGGTTTTATGTAATTCAGTAAACGAATTTATAGATAAAAATTCAGATAAATCTTTTTGGTTAAAATAAAAAGGGATTATATTCATATTTCTGGCTCCTAATATATCTTTTTCATAATTATCTCCTATCATAATTACCTCTTCTGGTTTTGCACTTACTTTATGTAATGCTGTTAAAAACATTTGCTTACTTGGTTTCTCTTTTCCTACTTCTTCGCTTGTAATAACTTTATCAATATACGGTAATAAATTCATATGTTTTAATTTTTGTATTTGATGTTCTGTTTCATAGTCTGTTAATATAACTATACCAATCATATTACTTTTCAACCATTTTATAAAATCATAAACACCGTCGTAACATTTTAAATTTTCGTAAAATTTTACCCAATATGATTTTTCATATAATACACTTAATTCCAAATTCATATTATATTCTTCTAATAATTGTTTTATATAAATACCCTTGTTATGGCATGATGCAGTACCCTGTAATTCATATTTTAAAGACCTTGATATTAAATCATATTTATCTTGTATTTCATCAATACTTATATTGAGTTTATCAGAAATTCCTTCTAATATAAAAAACAAAGCTTTATTATGACATTCAGTGTAATTGTACAATGTATTGTCTAAATCAAAGAATGCATATTTAAAAAACATTATAAATATACATTAATTATTTTTTTAATAGTTTTAATAGATTAATAATTGTTTTTTCGTAATTGTCTATATTTTCAAAACACAGATATACATAATTATTCAAGTTCTCTATTTCACAATCAAATTCATCAAATATGTTATTTAATTTAAACGTACTTTTTATACCGACTTTAAATTTTAAATTGTGTATTAATGATTCATCAAATGTATCTATATTAAATATATAGTTTTCTGAATATATATGTATAATTAAATCAGCTTCGCTCTTCTGAGAGTATATATATTTATTAAAATCGTCTTTTCTGTTTAATATGCTTTCATAGACTTTTTCTTTTGAATATCCTCTTTTTTTCATATCTCGTTTCATTTTCCAAAATATTCTAATATTTTCATCTGTATCCATATAAATTCTCAAATTTGTAATATTTTTTTTTAGGTATAATGAATGCAACCCACATACAATTACGTTTTCTTTACTTTCTATATACTCCTTATCTGTAAATTTACCATGTGTATGATCATAATTCACTTGATAAATATTATTTCCCAATTTTAAATCAAATACATCAGAATTCATTTTTGTAATATAATTTGCTTCTGGATTTAAATGTGTATAGTCTTTCCAATTTTCATTACCTCTTTCCCATTTATGGTATCTGTCACATTCTAATAACACTGAACTTTCAAATACATTTTTGATTATAGTTGATAGAGTAGTTTTCCCAGAACCGGAATCACCTGTAATTGCAATAGTATTACATTGAGATAAAACTACAAAATAATCTATATTTGTTTCTGTATATGGGTATCTGCTATTTATAAGATAATGATATAACAATGTTTCATTTACAGTTCCATAGTGTGTTATTAAAAGATTCAGATATTTATAATATTTCAAATATTTATTCATTATTTGATACTTCCCATAAGCAATGATATCACATACGTATTTATCGTTACTCTTTAATAACTTAGATGTATCTATTTTACTATCTATCGGAATATAAATTATTTCATCTAAATTATTAAAATCTAATTTATTTTTCAAATAAACATCAGGTCGGATCTTTAAAATAACATCGTAATTCATATTATTCGCTTTTGAATACAGTTCCATATTTTTGTATAAGCAATAAATTTTATAGTTTTGATTTAGTATATTATTCTTTCTTTTGTCTTCAGAAAAATACATATCTTCTAAACAAATTATTATTTTTGGATTAAAAAATACTTGAATATCTTTTATTTTTATTTCTTCGTTATAATATTTATTATCATTTGAAATATTTGAATGCTGAATAAAAAAATCATAACTGTGGTTTTCATCCCAAGTTATATTATTTTTTATAGTTTCTTTTGTTTGTTGAAACCCTCTAAAATAACCACTTATCAAAATTGCTATTTTCATTTTTAATTATATAAAATAATGTACTTTATTTAAGTAAATATAATTATTACATAGTTTTTATTTCATAAAATAAATATTGATACCGAATTATCCTATTTAATTTTCTTATTATATTCTAAATGAGTACAGAATCTTATATACATCCTTTACCAGTAGGACACAAATTTCCGGGTGATTTAGAAATCGTAAGAGTGTATAATTTATCCGATGAGTTTTCTGAATATGAGAATATATATACCAATGAAAACAATCCTAATCTAATCACAACAAATCAAAAACTCGAAGAGATTGATACAACAAACACAGATGAAGTAAATAAATTAGTATTTGGATTTGGCCAATTTTTATTTGAAGAAAATTTTGTACAGGAGGATGGAACTAAAAAAGAAGGAGAAAATGCTGCCTTGTTTCCTGAAGAGGATATTGATGATATTCCGGAAATACTAGCTACTATTTATCCGGACTATGATAAATATATTTATAAAATAAGAGATTATAATGGAAAAGAGCTAAGTTCATCTAAATTTGAAAGTTTCAAAGAAAGCAACAAAGATACTATAAAAGCATTACATGAATATCATAAAAATAATACAGATAATGCAGATGATAATAATAAGAGTCCTTATGTTAGTGATGATATGACTCGCCTAAAAAAGAATGAGTTACGCCGTATGATAGGATATGTTTCAAGATCTGAAATTGATGATGAAAAAAAACCATTTTCCAACTTATATCGTGATTTAAAAGAAACGGATTTATACGTTTATAGTTATAAACCGAGAATTACAGTTGTCACAGATAAGCAAATTAATAAAATAAAAAAACAACATCAGCTTGCTGGTAAAAAAAGAAAATCTAAAAAAAGAAAATCTAAAAAAAGAAAATCTAAAACCCGTAATAAAAAAGGTAAAAAATTTTAAATTTAATAATTAAACCTCTAATGATCGCATAAAAATATTTCTAAATTCATTTTTGTAGATAAAGTTTTTTATCTACAAAAATATATATATATATGTTTAGTAGTAATGATACTGAATTAAAAGAAATATTGTTGGAAAAATTATTGCGCGGCGAACATTTAGGGATAGGTTGGAAATCAAGATTAAATTGGTTAAAAGAAAATGAATATATTAGTGAAAGAGAATTCCGACATTATAGAAAGTTACATAATGAATCAGCAGAAAAAGCTAATTCCGAGCTAGCAGAAAGACAAGCTAACCTAACATCTGAATCTGGACCTAAACAATGTAGTTATTGTGGTGATGTAATCAATGCGGGTACTTATGGTTTTATTTTTAATTCAAACAAATCACCATTTAATGTAATTAAAGGAAGTATTCATGGACATTCCATAACATATGATTGTCCTGCTGATTTTGAACATGAAGTTGTAATGCATGGTACAATATATCCAATTTTACAGGAAATTAAATCTAAATCTTCAAATTTAGTTAATATGTTAGATATTAAAGATAGGTTTCTAGAATATAGAAGGTGTTATTATGAAATGGATAAAATATTTCCTTATGTAATTGATGAAAAAATCGTAAACAATATACAAGGAAAAAAAGGGTCATTTAGTAGAGATGAAGAGTATTTAATAGAAACTTTTCTAAATATGAACACTTTAACTATGTTAACTCCAGGTTTTACCAATAAAGATTATTTTAGTACTGGTGGAAATAAATATTCTTCGTGGTTTGAAATAGGAGAAAATAAAATAAAAATGTTATTTTCTTTGTTAAATATAAGTTATGATGGTTATTGTGATTCATTAGTATCATTATTACAATCAACTTTAAGAAATAATATAATGTTGATTGATGTTGAATTTATCTTAGGATCTGTTTATACAGGTGAAGGTTACAAGAATGGTATTTTTATGATTGATTTTGATAAAGTTAAAGTTACAGAAGAAGATGTAACATTGCCTGAAATAGATTTTGTATTAAAACAGGATATGTTTCCAGATATGGTAATTAATAAAATAAAACAACAACATCAGCTTGCTGGTAAAAAAAGAAAATCTAAAAAGAAAAAATCTAAAAAAAGAAAATCTAAAACCCGTAATAAAAAAGGTAAAAAAATATAAATATTAATTGTACGCATCTACGCTTTCACTATCACTTTCATCGCTATCACTATCTTCAGTGTCCTTCGTCATATTTTTCTTCTGTATCCTATTTATTATTTTATTAAAGAATAGTGGTATAAATAATAATTATTAATTATTCCTATAATGATTAATAATCCTCTTTTTTATTGTAAAAACAAAGATAATTATCCACCTTTTAAAAATGGAGTCTATATGGAAGAATATTTTTTAAATTATGTCACCAATAATAATATTCAAACAAAAAGAAAATATATACCTGCCCTTTGGACTAATTTTCAAATAGAACATTGGTTCACTAGTAAACGAAATGAACTGCAATTAGCACTTGATGATTGGGTTAGACGAAATCCATCCGAACATGGATATTTTACTATTACACAATATGATGATGGACCTTTATTAAAATTACCTGACAATACTCTGAAGTTCGGTGCTTGTTCAGGAGATGTTCCATTACCTTTAATCTACCAAGATGTAAACAATACGTTAGAATCTATTTCTAAAAAAACGTTTCATGAAAAACCTATACTATGTTCATTTGTTGGAAATATTACATCTAATAATGTATCGCCAAATGTTAGACAAGTTATGTTTTCACATTTAACTGGAAAATCCAATTTTAAAATGATTAATTCAGGTGGATGGACACCCATTGTAAATCAAAATTTGCAACAACTATTTATTGAAACAACCATAAATTCTAAATTTGCATTAGCACCAAGAGGTTATGGACGATCTTCATTTCGTTTCTTTGAATGTTTTCAATTAGGAACAATACCTATTTATATTTGGAATGACATTAACTGGTTACCATTTCAAGATGTTATTGATTATGAAAAATTATGTATCGTTATTCACGTTTCAGAAATTCAAAAACTAAATGAAATGCTTTTATCTATTGATGAAACAAAATACAATAATATGTTTACATATTATCATACAGTTAAGTATTTATTTCAACTGGATGGTATGACCAAGCATGTTGTACAAATTATTTAAGTAATTACGTCAAGTATTATCAAAAAATATTTTACGTGTATCAAAGTTTAATATATTCTTTTTAAAACTCTTATCTAAATGCAATCCTATTGCATGGTCTTCTATTATATGTTCGCTAATTTGATCCTTCTTATCTAACAAACTCACAATCGCTTTGTCTGAAAGAAAATAGAAACGACCATTACAATACATACATTTCTTTAATAAAAGGTCTCTTGGTAAACAATCATGAACTGTGTAATAACTGCTTATATGATCGTCCACTTTAACAACAAAACCGCCATAATTATGGTGTGGATTTTTTAATAGATATCTTGGAAAATGTTTGAAGAAGTCGTCTTGGATTAGCACTTGGTCATCGTCTGTTTTCATAATGTATTTGTACGTAATAGATGTATTTACAGCATTAAATGCATATATAACTTTTGATGGTAACGAATTGTAATCGTCTTTGGTATTTACGTATAATATATTTTGTGTATGATCAAAAAGGAAATCTTGCTCTGTTTCTTTGCATTTTTCCATATCCCCGATAACGTGGAAATACAGAATGTTTTGCGGAAGTTTTTTCAACCAAGTATCTTTTTGCTGTATTGCCTTCTCACGGTATTTGTAACAATTAAGTATTAATAAAACGAAATCAGTATTCATTTATAATGTATTACTGCATATAATTTTATATTGAATTTAGGAAACAATATAAAAAATGTTTATTATTCAAAATATTATGAATAATATTGTGAAGGGATTTTACATAAATCTTGATAAACGGCCGGATAGAAAACATCATTTTGAAAATATTAAAAGTAAACATTTGTTTTTTAAGGGTGTTGAGCGTTTTTCTGGAATTGAAAACCCGAATGGATATCTGGGATGTTGTAATTCTCATATTGAAGCAATTAAAAAGTGTAAAGAACTGGATGGAGACGTGTTTATGATTTGCGAAGACGACTTGATTATAATTAATGAGGAAAACTTTAATGGTATGGTAAATACGATAGATTTAAGTGCAGATTGGGATGTATTCACATTAACACCCAGAGGAGATAATATGCCAAATGAAGATTTACCGAATGGATACATTAGAATAAAAAACAATCAAACTGCGACGGCTTATTTATTTAAGAA
>TARA_Y200000002_G_scaffold125732_1_pt1 | contig 43580 bp, 37 predicted proteins | sample TARA_Y200000002 | Tara Oceans TARA_Y200000002 (sample SAMEA2619388) | marine metagenome | biome: marine biome (ENVO:00000447); feature: surface water layer (ENVO:00002042); material: "saline water (ENVO:00002010), including plankton (ENVO:xxxxxxxx)" | depth 5 m | reverse complement strand
TTTGACATAAAGTGTACGTTGAGGTGGTTTTTATAATATGCCAAGGCTTCGGTAATCATAGCAGGCCCCAAATCTGAGCCTCCTATGCCAATATTAACCACATCTGTGAAGGCTTGTTCTGTGCTGCTTTTTCGTTCACCAGTAATAACCGCATTAGCAAATGCTTTAATTTTTGCTCTAACGGCATATATTTCTGGCACCACATTTTCACCTTCCACACGGATATCAGCATTTTCTTTTGCCCTAAGTGCAGTATGTAAAACGGCGCGGCCTTCTGTTTGATTAATGATTTCTCCCGAAAAATAAGCCTTCCGAGCGTCTTCGAGGCCTACTTCATTAGCCAAACCTAACAAGGCAGATTGAATGTCTTTATCAATGTGATTTTTAGAGTAGTCCAAAAAAAAGGAATCCCATGCAATAGAGAATTGAGCAGCACGACTTGTGTTATCGGCAAAGTAATTTTGTAGTGTTTTAGGTTCTTTTGCGAGCTGAGTAAGCTTGTTCCAACTGTTAGTAGTTGTTGGGTTGGTTTTCGGAAGTTCCATATGTTATTAATGTTTCTGAATTATCAAACGTAATGCAATCTAAGGTTTCTTTTAAGGGTTGCATAAAGAGCATATATTTTTCTTTCAATTTGGGGTTAATAGGCTTGGCTTCGGGAAGTTTTTGTCTAAACGGATCAACTTGTTTACCATGCTTCCAAAATCGATAACAAACATGCGGGCCTGATGTGTAGCCTGTCATGCCAACCGTGCCTATAAGGTCACCTTGGTTAACTTTTTGACCTTTCCGCACCTTGCGGCTCTTCATATGCAGATATTGTGTTTTGTAGGTGTTGTTATGACGGATGGTCACATAATTTCCGTTGCCTCGGGTATAGCTTGCAGCTACGACCGTTCCACTGGCAGTGGCACGAATGGGAGTCCCAACAGGTGCGGCAAAGTCAGTACCATAATGTGGCTTGGTGCGTCCATAATATGAAATGCGACGGCGCTTATTATATCTTGACGAAATGCGTGAAAACTGTACGGGTGCTTGCAAAAAAGCACGGCGTAAATTCTTTCCTTTTTCGTCAAAAAACTCTGTGATGCCACGAACGGTATCTGATTCAAATTCAATGGCATAATAGGGGGTTTTTTTGTGTTCAAAATAAGCCGCATGAATGCGGTTTAGCCCAACATAAATGGAGTCTTCAACATATTTTTGTGTGTAAACAATTTTAAAACGATCGCCTTTTTCTAAACGAAAAAAATCTATGCTCCACGCATAAATATCAGACAGGTCATATGCCAACAAAGGGCTTAACACTTGCTCTTCTAAAGTCTCAGACAATGAGCTCGTGATAACGCCTTGCGCTTCAAAAGTTCGAAGTTTAACATCCTTTTTTTTCTTTTTAGCATATACCGAATCTTTTAGATTTACCACCACATAATCCAGCATGGACGGTTGATAAATGAAAGCCACTGGTGAGGCTAAGGAATCTTTTGAAAATAAGAAAGTATATGCTTTTTTAGGTTTAATTTTTCTAAAATTATATGTCTTTTTGACCTTTCTGCTGATGTTATAAATGTCAGTGTAACTAAAGCCATTTTCTAAAAATATATCTGTAAAAGTATCCCCTCTTCGAACTGTATCGCGGAATACTTCAAGGTCGTTAAGTTTATATCCATAGGCAAAAACATCTGGTTCGGGGGGTGCAACATGCAAAACATCGGCTTTCTCCGATAAACAACTACAGCCAAGAGCTAAGGCAGCAATAAAAGCAAAAAGAAAACTATTCCTCAACAACAATTTCAAATGGGTTTATTAATCCTTTAAAGGCGTCTAAATCAGCGATAATACTGCCAACACTCAAATCGGCTTGCAAGCGTAATGGAATTTTATTGTCATCGCTGCTAACCCAAAGCGTAATGCTCTCACTACTTCTAAAAACACGCCCAGATTGTACATAGGGACGAAATTTTAATGTTTTGACTTTACCAAATTTTGTTTTAATAGTTTCTATACCTACAAACTTGAATTTAAAAGCATAATTTTCGGAATCAAAAAATAAATTTACAACCACAAATTCGTCTTTTTTGATGGCGTTAACATCTAATTGCTTTCGTAAATAATAAACAAAAGAAATCAAGTCCTGAATATCTGGGTCTGTGTTGTAAATGCCTGTTGTTTCTTTTTTAATATCGATTACTGTGGCCTGTTTCTTCAGGTGATCAAAGTCAATTTTGAGATGTTTTTTATACCCTCCTTCATTAATATTACGAATAAAATGGAGTGGACGGTTATCGTCTTTTGTAAAATAAGAACTATAGTAATCGTCAACCTTAAAAAAAAAGCGCGCTAACCCAGTTGTTCGACCAATGCCCTTGGCATAAAAAGCAGGCTTACCATTCCATTCTGCTTCCCTTAGCTCAATAGTTGCGTAACTAGCATTAAAGATTCCGTAGTGGATTCTAAATTTAAACCATTCGCCTGCTTTAAAAGCCGGGTTAGTTGACGTTTTTACGGTAGTGGGTAGACTGCTTGGAGATAGTGTCGTTTCTTGTGCAAAAAGGGGTAGAATGTAAGCGAAAATAACCACCCACAACCAAAACTGAAACTTCATAGCAGCAAAAATACGCAAAAGGATTTATCTTAAATTTAAAATTGCCATACAATGTTAATATGAAATAAGAGCCTGCTAAATTGCAAGCTATACATGAATAGCTCTTTCAAGACTTAAAGATGTGCATTTCTTTTACCGTCGCTGCCACTTAAAATTAAGCCTCCCTCTAATAATGTTGTGCCTGCCCACAAATCAGCCTTGAAAAAAAGAAGCGGCTTAAGATTTCTCATTGTGTAGGTGTTCATAGATTTTCTTAGCCAAAACAGGTCCAATAAATTGGGCTAATTCTTCTAATTTTGTTCCCTTAATCCGCCTCACAGATTTGAATTTTTTTAAGAGGGTTCTTGCAGTTTTCTCTCCAACCCCAGGGATGGATTCCAAAACAGAGTTGATGGCTGCTTTGCTCCGTTTGTTTCGATGTAATCGTAAACCAAAGCGATGGGCTTCGTTACGTAATTGCTGTACAATACGAAGCGTCTCAGAGCGCTTATCCAAATAAAGCGGAATCGGATCGTCTGGAAAATAAAGTTCTTCCAAGCGTTTGGCAATACCCAAAATAGCAACTTTGCCTCTTATGCCCAGTACATCAAAACTTTTAAGTGCTGAACTGAGTTGCCCTTTACCGCCATCAATAACCACAAGTTGTGGAAGCGCTTCGCCTTCACTTATCAGGCGGTTATATCTGCGATAAACAACCTCCTCCATTGAAGCAAAATCATTCGCGCCAACAACAGTTTGAATTCCATAGTGCCGGTATTCTTTTTTGCTTGGTTTGCCATTTCTAAAGACCACACACGCAGCTACTGGGTCACTACCCTTAATATTAGAGTTATCAAAACACTCAATATGCAATGGAAGTTCTTGCAATCGCAAATCGCGCTGCATTTGCGTCATAATTCTTTGGCTATGCTGCTCTGGGTCGGAAAATTTTATTTGTTTGAGTTGTTCCAAACGGCTTTGTCTGGCGTTGCGCAGTGAGAGATTAATTAACTGCTTTTTTTCTCCGATTTTGGGTACTGTTACACTGACTGTTTCACCTAAATCAATATCAAAAGGAAGTAAAATTTCTTTGGATGAGGAATCAAATCTTCTTCGCAGTTCTACTACAGCTATGCGTAGTAACTCCTCTTCGGACTCGTCAAGTTTTTTCTTTATATTCATATTATGAAACCGTACTATTGAACCATAGGAAACCTGTAAAAAATTAACAAAAGCAGTCGCTTCATCTGAAACAATGGTACAAATATCTACAGCATCTATTTTTGCGCTTACCACGGCAGATTTGGATTGATACTGTCGTAAGGCTTCCATTTTTAACTTTATTTTTTGGGCATGTTCAAATTGTAAGGCCTTTGAGGAGTTAAGCATTTCATTTTTAAATGCGTTGATCGCGGGCTTGAACTTTCCTTGTAAAATGGCGCGTATATTTACAATAGAATCGTTATAGTCAGTAGTTGTCTGTTCACCTACACAAGCTCCTAAACAATTTCCAATATGATATTCCAAACAGACCTTATATTTTTCACTGGCTATATTTTTTTGGCTCAAATCATAGTGACAAGTGCGCAAAGGGTAAAGCTCGTTGATTAACTCAAGAAGTACGCGAACCGTTTTGCCGTTGGTAAATGGTCCGTAATATTCCGAGCCGTCATGGATTACTTTTCGAGTTGCAAAAACGCGAGGATACCGCTCTTTTTTGATACAAATCCAAGGGTATGTTTTGTCGTCACGCAGTAAAATATTATACCTTGGTTGGTGTTCTTTTATTAGCGTATTTTCTAAAATCAAGGCATCAGACTCAGTAGGAACAACAATATGTTTAAGCGATTCAATGGCATTAACAAGATTACGGGTTTTACGCGAATCTACTTTTTTTCTAAAATAGGATGACACCCGCTTTTTGAGGTTTTTTGCTTTGCCCACATAAATAATTTCCCCGGCTGTATTGTAATATTGATAAACGCCAGGTTCGTTAGGTAACGAAGCCACTTGTTGTTTTAAGCTGAATTGGGTCATGTTTACTAATGTACAAAAACTTGCGTCCAAAACTGTATATTTATGCATGGCCAAAAAGTGCGATTTACGCCATTTATTTAGGAATAAACGATCGGAGCTATCCTCTGACGAGATTTCAAGCGCTAGCACTCTTATTTTGAATCAAATTATTAATGGTAAACTGATTAAAGGAAAGCTGGTAATGATTTATATATCAAGTCAAAACCACCAAGAACTTCCTACTGATGGTTTATTTTTATTATCAGAACATTATGATGTTTGTGTGCCTAAGGCCGTAAATAAAAACGGCAGTATGGAAGCTATTATGTGGAGTAAAGATATGCCCACCCGCATAAATGAGTGGGGTATTAAAGAGCCATTGTCGGACATTTATATAGAACCAGAAAAAATCGATACAGTTATTGTTCCCCTAATATGTTTTGATAAGTTAGGGCACCGTATTGGGTTTGGAAAAGGCTATTATGACCGGTTTCTTGAGCGCTGTTCAAAAGAGGTTAAAACCATTGGGTTATCTTATTTTGAACCTGTAGACAAAATAACGAATATTGAAATCACAGACATCGCTTTAGATATAGTGATAACGCCAAAAAATACATATCGCTTTTAGCCAGAATTCTTTCGCTGTTGTAGTAAAAACAATACAACACCAATACTAATTGCGCTGTCAGCAATATTAAAAACTGGCTCAAAAAAAGTAAACCGATTACCGCCCACAATAGGTAGCCAATTTGGCCAGGTCCATGTAAACATGGGAAACTGAAACATATCGACCACATGACCGAACATAAGTGGAGCATAACCTCCTTCTTCTGGCATAAAAATAGCAAGTTGGTCATACGTAGTTTCTGAAAAAAGGATCCCATAGAAAACTGAATCAATAATATTCCCTAAAGCCCCAGCAAAAATTAAGCTTACTCCAATCAACAACAACTTTGGTGATTTTAATTTGGTGGCACGTAATAGCCAAATTCCTATTGCAGACACGGCTACCAATCTAAAAATACTTAACAAAAGCTTTGCGGTATCTTCAGATAATATAGGAATAAAGTCTTTAAGGCTAGCGCCCCAAGCCATGCCTTTATTCTCAACAAAAAGTAATCGGAACCATCCCCAATCAACAATAGGGCCATTGGCGTAATAGGTCAAGCTGAAGTTAAGTTTAATGAAGACTTTTAAGGCTTGATCTGCGACAAGAACGGCTAAAATAATCCAAGAGAGTTTTCGAATCGTCATGGATTAACGCTGCATGTTTTTTGCCTCAATACTTAATGTAGCATGTGGAACGAGCTTTAACCGTTCCGAGCTGATCAATTTCCCTGTTACACGGCAAACACCATAGGTTTTGTTTTCAATGCGGATTAATGCGTTTTTTAAATCTCGTATAAACTTTTCTTGTCTGATTGCAAGCTGAGTATTAGCCTCTTTTGACATGGTTTCTGATCCCTCCTCAAATGCTTTAAAAGTGGGAGATGTGTCATCAGTTCCATTGTTGCCGTCATTCATGTACGTACTCCTTATAAGTTCCAAGTCTTTTTGAGCCTTGGCAATTTTTTCTTCAATAATTGTTTTAAAGTCTTGTAACACTTCGTCGCTGTAACTGTTAGATTTTTCCATAATTGCTAAATTATTTCGATTTAACCATGTTCACATTAGTTTCTAATAAATCAAATGATATTGGAATGCTATCTTCTAATTCATCTTTTGCTAAGGTAATACTTGTTGCTAAAATTTCGTTTTGAATATACGTTTTGTTTTGTTTTAAAACATCTAACAAAGCATCATTTTCTCGTAGGGTCAATGCTATGGTATCTGTAACATCAAAACCTAAGTCTTTACGTACGTTCTGCAAGCGGTTTACAAGCTCACGTGCCATGCCTTCTAATTTTAATGATTCGTTCATTTGAACATCAAGGGCAACCGTTACTCCTTGTTCGGATGCCACGAGCCAGCCCGAAACATCTTTTGACGCTATAACCACGTCTTCTGCTGCAAGGGTAATCTCTTTATCATCAAGGTTTAATTTTAATAACCCTTCATTTTCAAGTGTTTGTACTTGCGTGTCATTCAACCCTTGTATGGCTTGAGCAACTAGCTTCATGTCTTTGCCATACCTTGGTCCTAAAGCTTTAAAATTGGGCTTAACTTCTTTTACAAGTATAGATGAAGTGTCGTCGATTAATTCAACTTGTTTCACGTTAACCTCTGAAGCTATCAGGCTTGAAATAGCGGCTAATTGGTTGCGCTCATTATCGTCTAAAACAGGAATCATGATGCGCTGCAGCGGTTGTCTTACCTTAATTTTTTCACGTTTACGTAAAGACAGTACCAAAGAAGTTATTTTTTGTGCACGTTGCATTTTTTCTTCCAGTGCTGGATTAATAAACGAATTATTTGACTTTGGATAATAAGCCAAGTGAACCGATGAAGTGGTTTCTTGTTGATTAATACTATTCAAATCTTGATAAAGCCTGTCTGCATAAAAAGGAGCTACCGGCGCCATAAGTTTTGCAACGCTTATTAGGCATTCGTAAAGCGTTTGATAAGCAGCTATTTTATCTGACTCGTATGGACCTTTCCAAAAACGGCGGCGGCACAAACGCACATACCAATTACTAAGGTCTTCAGTGACAAAATATGAAATAACACGACAAGCTTTCGTACTCTCATAGTTATCAAAATAGTTGGATGTGTTTTTAATTAACGTATGCAACTCTGACAAAATCCACTGATCAATTTCTGGTCGTTCTTTTGGTGGAATGGCTACTTCTTCAAATTTAAATCCATCAATGTTGGCATATAGACTAAAGAACGCATAGGTGTTGTAAAGGGTCCCGAAAAATTTTCGCTTTACTTCTTCAATCCCTGCAACATCAAACTTTAGATTGTCCCATGGATTAGCATTGCTAATCATATACCAACGCGTAGCATCAGGGCCATATTTCTTTAATGTTTCAAAGGGGTTAACAGCATTACCAAGACGCTTGGACATTTTTTGTCCATTTTTGTCCAATACCAAGCCGTTAGAAACAACATTTTTGTAAGCTACTGAATCAAATACCAATGTGGAAATGGCATGTAAAGTATAAAACCATCCGCGCGTTTGATCTACTCCCTCTGCGATATAATCTGCGGGGAAGGCACCTCCGCCGTCTACTTTTTCTTTGTTTTCAAAGGGGTAATGCCACTGGGCATAGGGCATTGCACCGGAATCAAACCAAACATCGATAAGATCAGACTCGCGATACATGGGTTTACCTGATTCACTCAGTAAGACCAAGGCATCAACCGTGTCCTTATGTAAATCCACTTTGTCGTAATTACTGTCAGACATGTCGTCACCTGCGAAACCTTCAAACGGGTTTTTAATCATAAGCCCCGCGTCAACAGCCTCGTCAACGGCGAGCTTGAGCTCTTGAATTGACCCAATAACTCGGGTTTCCTCCCCCTCTGTTGTGCGCCAAATAGGTAAGGGTATTCCCCAAAAGCGTGATCGTGATAAGTTCCAATCGTTGGCATTGGCAAGCCAATTACCAAAACGGCCTTTGCCTGTTTTAGCGGGTTTCCAATGAATGGTTTTGTTCAATCTCACCATGCGGTCTTTATGTCCTTGAACCTTTATAAACCAAGAGTCTAAAGGGTAATAAAGTACAGGAGCGTCCGTACGCCAACAGTGTGGATAACTGTGCACATACTTTTCAACCTTAAAGGCTTTGTTTTGTTCTTTGAGATGTATGGCGATCTCTATGTCTACTGGCTTTTCTGGCGCCTCACCTTCTGAATAAAATTCATTTTTGATAAATTTCCCGCCAACCAATCCAACTTCATTTCTAAATTTTCCATAAAGGTCAACAAGAGGCACTGGATTTTCGTTTTCGTCTAATATCAAAAGGGGGGGGATGGGTGGTATAGCCTCTTTTGCTACTTTGGCATCGTCAGCCCCGAAAGTAGGAGCCGTGTGAACAATTCCTGTACCGTCTTCAGTAGTTACAAAATCTCCTTTAATAATACGGAAAGCATTTTGTGCGTTTTCAAAAGGCAATGGGGACTGGTTCCACAACTGCTTATAACGAACATCTAATAAATCTGCCCCCTTAATTTGTTGCGTAATGAGGTATGGGATGGTTTTAGCACCTTGGGAATATGCATTGAGTGACGCTTGGTTTTTCACCTGAACATATTTCTTTCCAAACTGCTTTGAGATAAGCTTTTCGGCGAGCAAAACTCGGATAGGCTTGAAAGTGTATTGATTAAATGTATGTACTACTGCATAATTTATTTTTGGGCCTACCGTAAGTGCGGTATTGGAAGGAAGTGTCCAAGGCGTAGTTGTCCATGCCAATACATGCAAAGGAGTGTCGCCGCGCAAAGCTGTAGGGAGCGTTTCACCAATGGTTTCAAACTGAGCTGTTACTGAAGTATCGCTTACATCTCGGTAACATCCCGGCTGGTTTAATTCATGAGAAGATAGTCCTGTCCCTGCCATGGGAGAGTAAGGTTGAATTGTGTAGCCCTTATAAATCAGCCCTTTTTTATAAAGCTCTGATAATAACCACCATACCGATTCCATGTATTTTGATGTACAGGTGATATACGGATCTTCCATGTCTAACCAATATCCCATTTCTTTAGTGAGATTGTTCCATACATCCGTGTAACGCATAACTGCTTCACGGCAAGCTTTATTATATTCGGAAATACTTATGGTTTTGCCTATGTCTTCTTTAGTGATCCCAAGTTCTTTTTCAACGCCTAGTTCAACTGGTAATCCGTGTGTGTCCCAGCCTGCTTTTCGGCTGACTTGGAAGCCTTGTTGGGTTTTATAGCGACAAAAAATGTCTTTAAGTGTACGTGCCATAACGTGGTGAATGCCAGGCAAACCATTTGCCGAGGGGGGGCCCTCATAAAACACAAAAGGAGGGCATCCCTCTCTAGTAGAAATACTTGCCTGAAAGGTCAGGTGCTCCTCCCAAAAAGAAGCAATTTCTTTCGCCGTTGTAGGCAAATCAAGATGTGAATAGGTAGGAAACAAAATTTCTTACTAAAATTATGCTTGCGAAAATAACCATTTTAGTGCAAAAAATGATGCTTTACAGGTTTCTAATCATTAAAATTGATAACGTAAAACCAACTTTAAGCTTCTGCCTGGTGCAGAAATACCTGAAGCAAATTCTCTGTAATGAGTGTCAAAAAGGTTAAATACCCCGCCCGATAAATTAAAAGATGTATTTATGGGATAAGCGAACTGAATGTCAAAATGATGCCAAGCGGGTGTCCCTGCATAAGAGCCGTCTGCAAGAAGTGGCGTTTCTTCCAAACCATCTTCTCCCCATGGGCTGTACGTATTTGGGTGTTTAGATCTTGCGAAATTCCAATCTAATTCTAAACTTCCTTTTTTGAGATTTAAGTCTAATTTTTGGGCGGTAAATAATGGGCTTATAGATGGAAGGTTTCCGCTTAGTTTATTGCCGTCACCTTTTGTTAATGTCAATGCTCCTGAATATTGAAGTTTGGAAGAAATTTGCAATTGAATTTGTGCGCTAAAACCATAGACTCGAACCCTCCCGAGGTTGGTGTTTGACACAATTTGAACCTCCTCACCAGAAAACATAATTGTATCCGTTTCCTGTGTAGATAAATCGTCATAAATGTGATAAGCCCCTCGTGCTATATAATCGTAAATGTTAGCATAATAACCGTTAAGTTCAAAAAAAGATCCATCTTTCCAAAGGCGCTTAATTCCGAATTCACCACTAACGATATATTCAGGGCTTAGCCTCATGTTTGGCACAGTCAAAACACCATTGTCTTCGCGTGTTTTGCCTAGATCATCAATGTTTGGAGATCTAAAGCCTGTTGACATAAGTGCCTTTAACTGCCAATTGGCATTGAGCTGATGGGTGTATCCTAAGGTTACGTTTGAGGCCCCATTTTTTTGATTTACACGTGCTAATTGCGCATCAATAAGCGCTTGTTCTGTCCATGAAGCGTCTAAATCTGTGAATGTGTGCCGCCCGCCAAGAGCCAATGTACTATTTGGGTTAATATCGTACCTAAAATCTATATACGCAGCAAAAGTGGTGTATGTACTTCCACCGCTTGGATAACGAGTTGCTATTGGAGTCTTTGAAGTATAGGAAACTATTTGATTCCCTTCAACATTAAGCTTTTGGCTAAAAGCAGTCGAATTTACCTCGTTATGTGTAAGCTCTAATCCATATGACCAATCAAAACCCTTGGTGAAACTAGCCTTAAAGTCGGCATTAAGACTGTAAACATAAATGTTTTCATGCTGAGTATGTCTGTCTAAGCTGCTAAATTTTCTATTGATGCGTGACTCTTCTAAAAACTGGGTGGCAACAATAATTTTTCCAGACTGTAACCAAGGACGGGTTCCAATAAAATTTATTTGAGGAGAAATGAGCCATCTTTTTTGAGGGCCATATTCCCAACGTGCAAAGCGCAATTCCCCGTCTTGCTTTTCAGAAAGCTTGTCGAACCTTGGAATATTTCCAGAATTTGATCCTTGCAAATTAAGCGTGAATTTGAAACCTGTATCCCCGTGATAAACCCATTTTTGTAAAAGATCTAATTGTTCATACCCAGAATTACGCTGCATATTTGTGTTGCTATTTGAAGTTGGGATTGCGGTATAGTTCGATGCTGTGTTTTCTGAATATGCGGCTACCTTACCCCAGTTGTCATATCCATGTGGGCGACTTTTTCCCATAACAATATCTCCAAAATGCGCATAAGAGACATATTGAAGCATGGCCCATTTAGAAGCGCTGTATTCAAATAAAGCCGATTGTTTATTTGTTCTTTGATTAAAATCGTATGAGGAGGAGCCATAAAAAGTTATTTTTTTATTTTGATTAATTAGCGGTGTTCGTGTGTAAAAGTGGATAACTCCGCCTAAGGCATCAGATCCATAACCAACTGAAGATGGTCCAAAGATAACTTCTGCCCGTTCTAAGCTCAGGGGGTCTACGCTCAATGCATTATGAAGGTGACCTGAACGAAAGATTGCATTGTTCATACGAACGCCATCAACAACTAAAAGGACTCGATTTGCTTCAAAACCACGTAAAACGGGACTCCCTCCACCACCTTGTGATTGCTGCACACGTACACCTGGAATTTTACGTAATAAAACGGCCGCATTTTCAGGACTTTGCTTTTCAATTTCAGCTTTTGAGACAATCCCGATTTGTTGTGCCAAGCGATTCTTCTTGGTACTGGCCCTTGCAACCGATAATACAATTTCTCCTAATTGCTCAGAATCTGGTGTCATCCAAATAATTTGGGTTGATTTGATTTGATTTTTTGATAGTGTATATGGCAAATATCCTATATGAGAGAATGAAATAAGGGCATTGTCAGCAAATGTGTCGAGCCTGGCTGATCCATCAAAGTCTGTTGTTTGAAAATGAGCGCCTCTCTGATCAATAATTGTAACACTAGGAAGCACTTCAAGCGTTACCGCGTCCTTAACTAAAACCTGCTGCGCAAAACTACAATAGCAGATAAAAAGGGTTAAGCTAATCGTTAAAAACCTCATATAAAATATCTAATGATTTAGGCTGTCTAAACGACTGCACATGTAATTCATAATAACGCATAAGCAAGCGCAGCAAGCGTTTTCTTTGAACAGCATTGGCCGAAATCTTATCAATATTATCAAATTTCGTACCTAAGTAGCTTTTTAAAATTTCTATTTCCTCTCCTGAAACACATTCACTGCCATGTGCTTTGGCGGTAAACTGTCCATTTTCGAGATCAAAATAGGGCTGTGATATATGCGTCATGTCTGGATAAAAGCCAAGATATTTGGTAAGCTGTATGAGTATAAATACATGGGCATTTGCAATTTGCTCACGTGTATCAATCCATATTAAGGCATATTCTAAAAAACGATAAAGGGACTGATTTTCTTCCTCTTCTTTTAATACGGAACGGAAAACTTCAGCAAGAAAAATACAAATACTAGACTTGACAACATCGGTTGAAATTGTAGCATAAGGGTGTATGATTTTAGCAGATTTTAAAATTGGAAGTCTAGTACTTTTTGGTGTGCTAAATAATAGTTCAAGCTGAGTCAAAGGCTGAAACATGGCCATTGAGAGAGATTTGTTCTTCTTTTTTGATCGTGCTCCTTTAACCACATAAGATCGCAAGCCAAAACGTTCTGTATAGCAATGAAGCATAACGCTGGTTTCTCCATACTTTATGGTATGTAATACAACTGCTTTGGATGAACCTCCCATTAATTAATAACCATAAGCTTTTTAACAGCGCTGTCAAGTCCGTCTTTGGAGGTTATAAAAATAAGGTATACGCCACTACGAACGCGTGCTCCTGAAAAGGAGCGCACATTCCAACTAATACTGCCTCCTTCACTAGTAGTATCATATACCAAATTACCTGCGACATCTGTTATTTTTACTCTAGTGTTTTGTTGCAGCCCACGAATAACAACATTCCCCAAAAAATTAGGTCGTACTGGGTTTGGGAAAACATTTGCATCAGACAAGCTTTCAGATTCAGCGTACGCATCCCCTTGAAAAGAGACCATCCCATTAAGTGTTCCGAAATAAACCTCCCCAGTTGCATTATCTATCCCAATTGTTTTCACAGATGAGGTTGGTAGCGGGCTGTTTTGCTTAGTAAAGTGTTGTAAAATTTGACTCCCGTCTGGTGAAATTAAAAACACCCCTGAGCTTGTTGTACTAATCCATTTTTGATTGTTACCATCTACCTCGATGTCGGATATAAGTTGTCCGCTTAATAATTCTCGCAAGTTTCCCCCATCGGAAATGACAACAGATCGTAATTGAGTTTCATCTTCAAAGAAACGGTTGGGTGCATAAAGAACTGCAAGGCCATCCTTAGTGCCCACCCACAGGCGGTTGTCTTTGTCTAAACGTATGCTGCGTATATCATCTGATGGAAGCCCCATGTCTCCCCCCATGATGCGTTTCATTTGTGGAGGAGATTGCGAAATATCAACTCCAATGAGTCCGCTATTTACACTTCCAAAAAATAAAATCTTATTGTTATAAAGTTGCAAATTTGAGTAGCCTGCTTCTTGTTTATAATCCAAAACGGTGTCCGATAAGTCATATGTAGTCCATTGTCCAGAGAAGGTTCTTTTTTTAAGCCCTTTTTTTACAAAGCCGGTCAAGGACCATAGGTTGGCACTTTCATCAACCAAAACATCACGAACACGAATGCTTATATAATCTGGCCCGTCAAATGTCAGGCTTTCCAGACCGCTATTTGTTTGGTCCCACAACATCACAGGAGAATTGTCTTGTAGGTAAACTATTCCGCCATGATATGAACAAATGTAAAGCGTCCCCATTTCAGTTGGGTGAGCCACCACACGAACAAATGAGTCTGCATTGAATAATTGATTATTGGGGATATTTTTCCACTGATTTTCAACATAGCGACTTATACCATATTTTTCTAAAGGATACGGGTTGTAAAACAAATTATAATCCCCATGCGCTATCCAAAGTTCATTGATTAAGTTTTCAATATCGAAAATGCTGTTTAATAATGGCCCTTGTGGACTGATTAAATCGAAATTATCTTCATTAACGTAACGTATAAGTCCTTCACTTGATGTGCCTATCCACTTTTTGCCATTTAAGTTTGCTGCAAAGTTAAAAGTGTTGGGTTTTAGCCCATCTAAATCACCTAAAGTTTGGGTTCCGACAAAGGATTTATCCGTGTCATAAACTCGGTTTGATACCGTTATCAATACGCCATTCTCGTAAGGAAAAATATTCTTTAATATGCCCGGGAAAGTTGCTCTTTTTTGAAACGTATTGGACAATTGAAAAAAGGAAAGGGAACTGCCCTCGTCCTTTGCTGCAAACAAACTATTGTCTTGAGTCCACAAGTATGCCCATTTGCCCTCCGCTAGTTGATCCCAAGATGAAAACTCCAGCTTATTTTGGTTAGCTTGACTCGTTTTAAATAAGCCTTGGTTGGTAGCTGCATGCAGCGCATTTTCAAAAATAAAAACTTGATTAACTTTTAAGGTGCTGTTCGTCGGTCCAAAATAATATGAATCTCCAAATTCAAGCGTATCAGGGTTAACTTCTACAATACCAAACCCTGTGGCTAGGTATGCTATATTATCTAGTAGTTGGATATGATTAATCTGCTTTTTTTCAGCGGAAATTATATTGCTGCGCGTAATGCCACTTTCAAAGATTATTTTCTTAGTATTGATGTCAATTTGTGCAAGCAGACCATTTTCATGACCAATTAAAATAACATTTCCATAGGCAGCTAACGCAGAAATATTATCTCCTGAAAGGCCCTCAACTGTAGTAATGGTTTCTGATGTGCCTTTTGAAGTGTCAAATAAAAAAAGGGCGTTTTCGGCAGCCGCAACTATTGTTTGATTACTTATAGTGCACATAGAGATGTTTTTATAGGAATAATAGGACTTCCAAGCATTGGTTTGACCGCAAACTACAATCGGCCATATGAGCACAAAAGAGAGAATATATTTTTGAAAGATTAGTTTCATTATTTGTTAAACGATAAAAGAAGTAATGTCGTATGTCAAACCACACCTTGTGCCAGCATGGCATCGGCAACCTTAACAAACCCTGCTATGTTAGCCCCCTTTTCATAATTAATGCCTTCTTTTTCTTTGCCATAAAAAACGCAGGCTTGGTGAATGTCTTTCATAATATGCTGTAACCGCTGATCAACCTCATCGCGTGTCCAGTTATATCGCAAAGAGTTTTGTGCCATTTCAAGGCCTGAGACTGCCACACCGCCTGCATTAGATGCCTTGCCTGGTGCATATAGGACGTTGTAATTATGAAAATTTAAAATTGCCTCAGGTGTTGATGGCATATTAGCGCCTTCGCTTACACAATAACAGCCGTTAGTAATTAGAGTTTTGGCATCTACGCTATCAAGCTCATTTTGTGTGGCGCAAGGCATTGCAATGTCACATGAAACACTCCATGGTTTTTTCCCTTTATAAAAACTAGCTTTAGGATATTGTACTACATATTTATCAATGCGTTGTCGATTCACGTTTTTAAGCTGCATTATAAACGCCAATTTTTCTTCATTAATTCCTTCTGGATCGTGAATAAATCCAGAAGAATCTGACATGGTCAAAACCTTCGCGCCAAGCTGAATAATTTTTTCAGCTGCATATTGCGCCACATTTCCAGAACCAGAAATTACTGCTTTTTTGCCTTCAAAAGAAGCGCCTCTTGTTTCCAACATATTTTGTGCAAAATATACTGCTCCATATCCCGTAGCTTCAGGGCGGATAAGTGATCCTCCCCAAGAAATTCCTTTACCTGTCAACACGCCTGTAAATTCGTTTTTTAAACGCTTATACTGGCCAAACATATAGCCAATTTCTCTTCCACCAACCCCAATATCTCCAGCTGGAATGTCTCGGTTAGGGCCGATGTGGCGAAAAAGTTCAGTCATAAAGCTTTGGCAAAAGCGCATTAGCTCAGCATCTGATTTGCCTTTTGGGTTAAAATCAGCGCCTCCTTTTCCGCCACCCATGGGAAGTGTAGTCAAGGCATTTTTAAATACTTGTTCAAAAGCTAAAAACTTTAAAATACTAAGGTTAACGGACTCGTGAAATCGCAAACCGCCTTTGTATGGACCAATAGCTGAATTCATTTCAATACGGTGCCCCCTGTTTACACGTATTTCACCACTATCATCAATCCATGGCACACGAAACATAATTACGCGCTCTGGTTCTGTCATGCGCATCAGGATGTTTTTACCGTGATAAATATCGTTTGAAACAATATATGGTATAACCGTTTGCGCCACCTCAGAAACCGCCTGCATAAACTCAGGCTCGTTAGTGTTCCGTTGGCCTACTTCTTGTAAAAAATTATTGATGATTTTTTCCATGATAGTCGATTTGAAACCTAAATGTATGTATAATTTTAGTTAGCCCAAGGCTTGAGCTAAATCAGCAATCAAATCTTTACTGTCTTCAATTCCAACACTTAGGCGAATGAGACCGTCTGTAACCCCCGTTTTTTCTCGTTTTTCTTTCGGAATAGACGCATGTGTCATACTTGCAGGATGTCCTACAAGACTTTCCACACCACCCAAGGACTCTGCTAAAGTAAAAACCCGAAACGAGGACACTAAAGCTACTGCTTTTTCTAGACTATTGTCTTTGTGTACAAAAGAAATCATGCCTCCGAAATCATCCATTTGTGATTTGGCTACCCCATGATTTGGGTGATCTTTAAGACCTGGCCAATAAACTTTTGAAACTTCTGGGTGGCTTTCTAAAAACATCGCCACTTCTCTCGCGTTTTCACAATGTCGCTGCATTCTTACATGAAGGGTCTTAATCCCCCGCAAGACCAAAAATGCGTCCATCGGGCCTGGTACAGCGCCACTGGCGTTTTGAATAAATGCCAAACGGTCAGCCAAATGCATATCATTGACAACCAATGACCCCAAGATAACGTCGCTGTGTCCACCCAGATATTTGGTGGCAGAGTGCATGACAATGTCAGCTCCTAACTCCAAAGGACGTTGTAAGTAAGGTGAGGCAAATGTGTTATCAACAGCTAGTAAGAGCTTGTATGTCTTAGCTAGTGCTGACATGGCCTTAATATCAATGACTTTTAAAAGTGGGTTGGTGGGCGTTTCTGCCCAAAGCAATTTAGTATTTGCATTAATCTTCTTTTCAACTCCAACCATATCGCCCATTGGAACAAAATGAAAAGTAATACCATAAGAGGCAAACATCTTATCAAAAATTCTGTAGGTCCCGCCATACAAGTCATTTGTTGAAACTACCTCATCGCCAGGTTTTAAAAGTTTCATTACCGCATCAATAGCAGCCATCCCAGAAGCAAATGCTAAACCGTGTGCGCCAGATTCAATATTGGCTAGTGAGGCCTCTAATGCAGACCTCGTCGGATTGTGTGATCGGCTATACTCATATCCTTGGTGTGTCCCGGGCTCTTCTTGTGCATAGGTAGATGTAAAATAAACTGGGGGCATAACAGATCCATATGCTTTGTCGGGTTGTTGACTGCCGTGGATAGTTCGGGAATTAAAGTGTAATTTTTTCTTTGCCATATCTTATTAAAAATACAAATGTATTTAAGTTTGATTAAAGGTGTATAATAATTCATTTATTTGATGGACATTTGTGTAATTATGAAAAATGCATTCCTTTATCTTTCAACTTGTTCTACTTGTATGCGTATCATTAAATCTTTGGGTATAGAAAATGCTAATTTCTTACAAAATGTAAAAGAACAAATGGTAACTACAGAACAATTGCACTTTTTATATAACTACTCCAACAGTTATGAAGGGCTCATAAACAAACGAGGACGTGTCTTTGCTCAAATGAAACGAGAAAAAGCTGTGTTTTCAGAAAACGTATATAAGGCTTTGCTTGAAAATGAATATAGCTGTCTTAAGCGACCAATACTTATTTGGAGTAACAAAGTTTTTTTGGGCAACGCAAAAGCAACTGTTGTTGAAATGAAAGCTGCACTCAATGGATAAACGAACGCTTGCGCTTTTAGCTGCTTTGGGAGCAACAACCATATACGGTCTTAACCATACCATTGCAAAAGAAGTGATGCCGACGTATATTCAAGGATTTGGTTTTGTACAAGTCCGTCTTTTGGGCGCGGCGATTTTATTTTGGTTAGTAAGCCTGTTTATTCCACAACAAAAAATATCTCGTTCTGATCTTCCAAAGATGCTACTTTGCGCGCTTTTAGGCATGGTCGTTAACATGCTTTGCTTTTTTAAGGGTATTGAACTTTCAACCCCCATTAATAGCGCAGTCCTTATAACCATTACGCCCATATTGGTGTTTGTGTTTTCTGCTCTTCTAATAAAAGAACGCCTTGTACTACCTAGAATTTTAGGCGTAGTATTGGGTTTTATCGGGGCTTTCGTTTTAATTGTTTTTGGAAATGAAATACGACAAGATGCTCCCAATATTCCGTTAGGCAATGCCTTGTTTATTGTAAATGCTTCCAGTTTTGCAATGTACTTGGTTTTAGTGAAATCCTTGTCGGCAAAATATACAACCGTACACTTATTAAAATGGTTATTTTTATTTGGGTTTATAATGGCCCTTCCCATAAGTTTTACTGAGTTTAGCCGAGTCAACTGGGTGACTTTGCCTTTTGAAGCCATTTGGCGTTTTGCGTTTGTGATAATAGGAACAACCTTTATGACATACCTGCTAAATGTTTATGCGCTCAAACAACTCAAAGCAAGTACGGTTGGAGTGTTTACGTATTTACAACCGCTAATTGGTATTGCATACGCCATTATGGTAGGAGCAGATGGGTTAACGGCCTCTAAACTAAGTGCAGGAAGTGTCGTGTTGCTTGGGGTATATTTGGTAACAAAACGATATGACTTGAAAGTTTAGTAGGCTTTATCTTCTCCTCTAAAAATATTTAGCACAGTGCGTATAATGATTTTGATGTCCAGCGCAAAAGACCAGTTACAAATATAAAATATGTCGTATTTGACACGGTGCTTCATTTCGATATCGGTATCTATTCTACCTCTTGCACCGCTGACTTGTGCCAAACCAGTAATTCCGGGCTTTAAATACATGCGGTTTGAATAATCATCAAATATCTTAATGTACCTGTCATTTTGTGACGTTAAGTTGGGTCGAGGTCCAACAATAGACATCTGTCCAAAAAAAACATTAAAAAACTGAGGTAGTTCATCAATACTTTTTTTGCGAATAAATTTTCCAATTCGTGTTATTCTTGCGTCATTTCTAGATGCTGATTTTTCAGTTCGATTATTAACAGTCATGGATCTAAACTTAATACAAGAGATTGGTTTTTTAAAGCGTCCAGGCCTTTTTTGAATAAAAAATACTGGGCCTTTTGAGTCTGCCCATATAAAGACTGCCATAAGCGGGATAAACCAAGATAAAAGCCCAACAATCACAATACCAGAAAAAAGAATATCAAAAATTCTTTTTTGAATTCGATAAATAATTGAATCTAATGGACTTACAAAGTATTTTACTACTTGCGTAAGTCCATAAAATTGTGCATTTCTTCCAGTAATGGGAGAGTTATAACTTGTGATAAGTTTTATGCGAGTCTGTTTTTTCCAGTTTAAATTTAATATGTGAGCATTTGCCCCATCTAAAACCATATTTAGGGGCACGTATAAGGATTGTATTTTATTTTCTTGTATTATTTTTTCAAGTTTATCAAAAGAGGTTTCTTCAAAGATTGTTTTGTCTGCTTCATAAATCTTAAACCCTGTTCGTTTTAACTCATGGACATCTTTAATAAAATTATTCCCTGAGTCTGAATTGTATACTAATATGTTTTCTTGAAAAAGCGAAGCACTTTTCCTAAGCTTAAATAAAACAATTATGGAGACTGCTTTAATGAAAAATATAATAACTGTAAGTTTTATAAAAGATGTAGTATTCCAAACAAATTTGTCTGAAAAAAAAAGGGTGGCTAAAAAGAAAAGTGATCCGCATATAAAAGTAAATAAAATAAAGCGCTGTAATTGTTTTGTAAAAGTCAAGTTGCGCTCATAGTTATAAAAACGCGACATAATTCCGCCAAGCGCCCAAATAGATATTATTATATAAAATGGTGTTGAGTTATTATTAACTAGTAGTGTCGGGCTAAGAACGTAAAAAAAACAGAGCGACCCCCATTCAAAAAACCAAAAAGGAAAATATTTTAATAACTTGAAGCTTTCTTGTATGTTTTTATTCAATATTATAAATGTTGTTCAATTAAGATAACGATATTGTAGGGGTCTTATTGTATATATTCCTACGCTTTGAAGGACGAAAAATCTCTGTGTTTCAGTTTATTTAATTCTTCAACGCTTAAAGACTTAAAGTAATCATAAGTGATCTTCATCCCTGCTCCTCTTTCTATTTGAGGCGTCCACCCCAATATTTGTTTTGCCGTAGTAATATCGGGCTTGCGCTGGAGCGGGTCATTTTTGGGTAAGGGCTTAAAGACTATTTCTTTATCAGTTCCTGTCAATTTGATGATCTCTTTAGCAAAATCAAGAATTGAAATTTCATCAGGGTTGCCAATATTTACAGGCAAATGATAGTCACTTAGAAGCAAGCGATAAATCCCCTCTATTTCGTCTTCAACAAAGCAAAAGGAACGGGTTTGAGAACCATCTCCAAACACGGTTAAATCTTCACCTCTTAATGCCTGTCCCATGAACGCAGGGATTACCCTACCGTCGTTCAAGCGCATTCTAGGGCCATATGTGTTAAAAATGCGGATGATGCGGGTGTCAACATCATGAAAACGATGATACGCCATGGTAATGGACTCTAAATACCTCTTAGCTTCGTCATACACGCCCCTGGGACCTATGGTATTTACATTTCCAAAATAGTCTTCCGTTTGTGGGTGTACCAGTGGATCGCCATAAATTTCAGACGTTGAGGCCACCAAAATACGAGCATTTTTAGCGCGTGCAAGTCCTAAAGCATTGTGTGTGCCAAGTGCTCCGACTTTTAAAGTTTGTATAGGAATTTTTAAATAATCTATTGGGCTAGCAGGTGAAGCAAAATGAAGGATATAGTCTAAATCATCCACTATATCAATAAACTGACACACGTCATGTTTAATAAAACGAAAATTTGGGTTTTCTTGCAAATGTGAAATATTAGACATGGATCCTGTAATCAAGTTATCCAGGCCGATCACGGCAATATTATTTGCCAACAATTTATCACATAAATGTGACCCAAGAAAGCCTGCGGCACCGGTAACTAAAGCCTTTTTCATCTAATATATCGAATGTATAATCATTTGTGTTGAATAGCTTTTTCGTGCACAAAAGACAGATCCTCATATGTACTAGAAATTGAATGTAATAAAAATCCATTTTTTCTAAAAATCTCTAATAGCCGTATGGTTTTTTCTCTTCCGCTTTGAAAAAAACGTTCATGAATTTCCAAAACTATTTGAGTAATGTTTATACCAGAATTAAGGATGCTTTCAGCCACATCATATTCAGAACCCTCTATATCCATTTTAATAAGATCGACTTTTTCGTGTTTAAAGTTCGTCAAAATATCCTCAAAAGATTTCATTTTAACACAAATCTTATTTTCAGAGGACAATTGATTGTGTTCAACTAAACTGCCTGAAACGTGGTTTTTGTTTTTTGGCAAAAAAAAGGTGCCGTTTTCTGATTTAGTAGATAATCCATGTTCAAAAAAATTGAATTGATCCGGTAAATTTTGTTGTTTGCACCAAGCTATTGAATCTGGAGTGGGGTCAAATGCAAATATTTGGCATTTAAAACTACTTATAAGCATTCTATCAAAAGAAATGTCTTTTCCTACTCCAAACGAGTATACGATTGCATTTTTGCTAAGAAGAGTTGGTATGACATAAAAGCCGCCATATTTGTTCCCAAACCATTTAGAATTACATTTAATATCTTTTTTTATGTGGCTGTGTCTTAAATTATTCAATAATCTTTTTACTGATGCTTTCATCGTCCTACAGAATAATACTCAATCCCTAATGCTTTCATTTCTTCGGGATTGTAGATGTTGCGTCCATCAAAAACCACACTTGTTTTTAACATTGCTATAAGTTTATGAAAGTCTGGGTTTCTAAAGGCGTGCCATTCCGTACAAATCAGTAGCGCATCTGCTCCCTTAGCTGCATCCATCATATTTGCTGCAAAAGAAATACTATCTCCCAGCTTTGCTTTTACGTTATCCATTGCCTCTGGATCAAAAGCAGTAATGTTTGCCCCGGCTTCTATGAGTTTTTGAAGCATATACAACGCGGGGGCTTCGCGTATGTCGTCTGTATTTGGCTTAAATGCGAGTCCCCACAACGCAATTTTTTTTCCCTTTATATTTCCATTAAAATACTTCTTCATTTTAGGAAATAATGCTGTTTTTTGTTTTTCATTTACCTCAATCACACTTTCCAATATGCTAAACTGGTAGTGCACGTCCAACCCGGATTTATGAAGTGCTTTTACATCTTTTGGAAAACACGAACCCCCATACCCAATCCCAGGAAATAAAAAACGTTTACCAATGCGCTCATCAAGGCCCATCCCTATACGCACATCATCCACATTTGCTCCAACCTTTTCGCAATAATTAGCGATTTCGTTCATATAAGTAATTTTAGTTGCTAAAAAAGCGTTGGCGGCATATTTAGTAAGCTCTGCCGATTTGATATCCATAAATACTATAGGGTTACCCGTTCGTACAAATGTGGTATACAGCTTCCCCATAATTTTTTTGGCACGTTCTGATTCCGCTCCAATAATAATCCTGTCTGGTTTCATAAAGTCTTCCACAGCAAACCCTTCACGCAAAAACTCTGGGTTGGAAACCACGTCAAAAGAAACATCGGTTTTAGCTTTTAAGGTTGCTTTTACACGTTCGCCCGTTCCCACGGGCACTGTACTTTTACTTACGATAACTTTATAGTCTTTTATCAAGGTCCCAATTTGATTGGCAACACCCAGAACATACGATAAGTCGGCAGAGCCGTCCTCATCCTCTGGTGTAGGAAGTGCTAAAAAAATGATTTCTCCATGATCAACGCCCTCATCAATTTTGGTAGAAAAGTGAAGTCTCCCCGACTTGATATTTCGCTCAAAAAAAGTTTCCAGATGCGGCTCATAAATAGGCACATCTCCTTTTTGCATTCTTTGCACTTTTAATGCATCGATATCAATGCACAATACATCATTACCTGCCTCGGCCAAACATGTGCCAGTGACTAGGCCTACATAGCCAGTACCTACTACTGTTATTTTCATCCTACAAATCCTTTAGGTTGTTCTCAAAGTCCCTTAAAATATTTTTATCTGAAAAATGTAGTTGAGCATATTTTTTAGCAGCATTGCCCATTGATTCTCTCTTTTGGTGATCCGTTAATAAATCAAAAACTCTTTCCGAAAACTCTTTTGCGTTATTTCCATTGTAGAAAATTCCGCCTGCTGATTCTTCAAGAATAAGTTTAGATTCAGATAGAGAATTTCCATACATAAAAGAGGGTTTTCCACTCAACATCATAGCAATAAGTTTGGATGGCATAACACTGTCGATAACTTCTTTTTTTTGAAATAGTATATGTCCATCAAAACTACACAAAAGTTGTGGCAATTCTCGAAACGGAACTAAATTAAAAAAACGGATGTTACTTAAGTCCTTGAGTTTTTGTTTTAATATATCTCGCATAGCTCCATCACCTACAATAGTAATATCGACATTGTTATAAACCTCTTTGCAAAACTTCTCAAAAAAATCCCAATCTTGTTTTTCCCCAAGGTTGCCGCTGTAAAGAAGTTGCGGTTTTTGCGATAAATTACAATAAGGGTGAGTTTTATATGTTTGTTTAAAATTTTTAACGTTTATAAAGTTGGGGAATAAAGTTGCTGGTGTACTTGTCTTGTTTTGCAGCTTTATAAACATGGCTTTACTTATAGTACTAACTTTATCACATCTATTAAACAAAAACGATTCTATTTTGTGAAGAAGTTTTATAAACCGCTTAAAGGAAAAGCTAGCTATTGCTGCATCGAATTCAAAGTCTTGAATGTGACACCAAATCTTACCTCCTCTGAATAACTTAATTAGCAATGCTGTAATAATCCCGCTTGTAAATGGAGATACTACTATAATCTTACAATCTTTTGGCACAGAAAAAACATACCTTATTGAAAGTATTGTAAAATGAGCTAACTGTAAAACTCTTTTTATGGCAGTTGGGTTTTTTGGGACAAATAGCTTAATACGAAAAACGGTGGCTTCTAAATATTTTTCTTTTGTAAATAACTTAGCTTTAACATATGGTTCTTTAACTCTCCATTCAGGGTAATAAGGTACTGCAGTTATTATGCTAACATCGTATTTATTTTTTAAAAGATAGTCTACAGTAAGCTTGTTGTAAAGGGCAATTCCAATTTCGTCGGGGTAGAAAAATGGGGATATTAGTACGGTTTTCACACTAAACTTTTATACGATTTCCAATATTTTTAGTTGGTGACCCAATATTGATAGTGCGCGCTTCAATGTTCTTAAATACCGAGCTTCTTGCACCAATAATAGCCCCTTCTCCTATAGAAATACCAGGTCCCACAAAAACATCAGTTGCCAACCAACACCCGTTGCCTACTGTTATGGTTTTTGCAATGGTGTCAAAGCTTTCTTTGTTATAATCATGAGAAGCTGTGCACAGATAACATTTTTGAGATATGACAGTGTTGCTTCCTATTTCAATTACGCCTAAACTGTATAAAACTACATTGTCTCCAATCCAAGAGTGATCACCAATCGAAACCTTCCATGGATAAGTAAACTTTGCCGATGGCCTAATAAGTACTTTTTTTCCAATTGTTGCTCCAAAAGCTCTTAGCAAAAACCTTCTCCATGCATAAAAAACTTGTGGAGAACAATTAATAAGAGTCGCTTGAACAAGCCACCATAATTGCACATAAAACTTTGACTTCCCTCTAAAGCCTTTTGGGATATGATGTTTCTCTAACTTATGCATGAATTATATTTAATAATCCTTTTGAAAATTTTTTGTCACTAAAGTTTTTTTTCGCCTTTGCGATATTATTTGCAGATATCTTTTTTGCCACTTTAGGTTCTTTCGCAAGTAACAATAATTTTTCTAAAATTGCATCTACAGACTTTTTCTTAATTAAAAACCCATTATCCCCTTCTGTAACTAAATCTGAAATAGCACCATGATCAGTCGAAATAATGACATTTCCAGTTGCCATTGCTTCTATTATTGAAATCGGCAACCCCTCCATCTTATAAAATGTTGGTAATACAAAGACATTGGCATCTTGCAGCATTTGGCGCTTTTCCTCACCTCTAACTAATCCCTTATATGAGAGTCCTTCTATTTGAGCCATTTTATTTAAAAGCTTTTTTTCTTGTGACTGATCAATATGTCCGGCTATTGTGGCCTTAAAAGGAACTCCTTTTGCGTTTAATTCTTCAAGTGCATCAAGAAGAAAAAAGATGCCCTTTTCGTTCATTAAATTGCTTAAATAACAAATCTTAAGGCTGGAAAAGGACTTTTCAATGATTTGCTCTGTAAGTTGATTATTATAAAAATTTGGAAGCACATAAATATTCTCTTTGGGAATAAAGGGACTTAAATTGTCTTGTAGCGTTTTTGACAATACAACGCCCTTGTTGCTGTATGACAATACTTTCCCAAATACTTTTTTTGTTAAGCCTCTAAGTTGATCGTGTTGTTTTCTAATATATCCCCCGTGAATATGGACAATAATTTCTTTGCCCAAAAACTTAGAAACCAAAACAAAAGGTGCGTACTTTAACACACCTAAAAGTGTTTGTCCAGGTGTGTAAAAAACTCTTTGTGCAAAAAAAACCTTGTATATTTCTAGATAATTAAGTGCAAAATGTGCTATTGATATTAAATTAAAACGGCCTAGTTTTTCGCTAAAATTTCTTGGAGACGTATTAATAGACAGCGGTCGCTTACCATAAATGGTAACTGTATCTAAAACGAGTTTATTGGCTATTGAAAGGCCTGTAACTGGATTTGGAAGCGGGCCAATTAAAAGTGTCCTTGGGGGACTTGTTTTTGTGCTCTGCCCGGCTATAAGAAAAATTATAAAGTAAAACACTATAATGCCTGTTTGGCGCTCTAAAATATTTTCAAAAAACATAGTAAATGCAAACAAAAAAAGAATGGGAATAAACCTTCTATCCAATGAATCTAAAATGTGTTTTCGAATAGCAAAAAGAAAAAAGATGAATAAAATTAGTGCGTGTGGCCCACACGTAAGCCATAAGTCTAGATATTGATTGTGAGTGTTGAATGCTTTCTGCTCAGGCTCATTTGCCTTTTTATTGAAACAACTGCCAATGGCACTATTAGTGGTTCCAATCCCCAATCCTATAAATGGATTTTGTTTTATTTCCTCAATCGTACATTCTAATATGATCAATCTTTGACTCGCCGAATTAAACTGGCTGTAATCAAATAAGTTTTTAATTTCTAAAAAGCGGTTGTTTTTTGCAGGGGTTAACAACACAATAATAGCCCCAGTTATAACAATCACTGTTGTTATAACTGTAATATTTTTCTTTATGGATGTCAGGAACAGCATCAATAGCGCAATGAACAGGCCTAAAATGATTGCTCTAGGCTGCAATAGCCAAATTAAGAGTCCAATAGGCGCTAAACATAAAGAAGAAAAAGCGGGTTTGAAAACATCTCCTTTCAACTTTAAGCAATAGAAAAGAAGAATGGATATAGAGAGGATAAGCCCAATGTAAGTGTGGTGTTCCCCAATTAAAGGAATGTCTTGAGAGGCGCTTTGATAAAACCCTGGAATGTACAGGCTTGGATATTTGGGGTTTTCATATTGAGTAAAATAAACAAGTAAAATAACAGAGTATGCTGTATTTATGTAGTAAAAAAGCTTGCTAAACTTTTCCAAGGAAATAACTTCCCTTATTTTTTTTGCAGATAAAAAGATTAAAAAAATCAAAGGGAAAAAAACCATTGAAAGTTTAGTTTCTAACATTTTTAATCCGTCTGAAATATTAGTAGAGGTCGTTAAGCTTAAACCATACAGTACAAATACAAGGCTAGATAAAATAAAAAGTTTTTTGTTTATGACACGTTTCTTTGAGCTAATAAATATTATAAAAGATACTACTCCGAGGCCTATAACTAATAATGGTTTAAGAGAGGGTGGTATAAAAATTGTTGCTGAAAAGCTATACAAAAAAAGTGCTAGTAATTTATCTATTATCTTTTTCATATTATTTAACGCACCTTTTATTAATCGTATAATATGCCATGAGTAACCCTAATGAAAAGTATACCCCCTTGTGGGTCCACAATGTAAAACTTACCTGAGTTTCAATAAAATAAAAAAGAAATGTAATGAAAAGGAATACATAAAAAACATCTTTTTTGTTTTTTAACGTTACTAGGTAAAGTTCCAATATAAAGATTGTGAATAGTCCCATTAGAATTGCTCCCCAAATTCCAAAAAATACAATATACTCTAAAATGAAGTTGTGTGGGTATGGAAGAACTGAATATGTAGGGAATCCTGTTGGGCCTATACCTGTGAAGAGTTTTTGCTTAAATATTTTAAAACTTTCAAATAAAGAGTCTAAACGCAAAAAAGTTGATTCAAAAGCGTATGGGTCAAAATAAAATCTTCCAAATAAAGATTTGATATCAATAAAAAGGATTACCCCAGTGAAAAAACATAAAACAGAGATTAAAAAAATTGTTGCTATTTTCTTATTAATTTTAGGAGATTTTAAGTAAAATCCTGCTGCCAAAATAAGAGATAAAACTAGGCTCACAACTACACCCCGGGTATTTGTAAAAAGTAAAATGATTGTTAAAAACGCGGCTTTAACTAATAGTTGTAAAATGCTTTTTTTAGATTTAATTTTATTGACAATAAGAAATAAGGCTGATAGTAGTCCAAAACCTACCGCTTGTGCAAAAGGAATTGGGTGAACTCCTTGAATTGTTAATCGCATCACTACTCCATACTTGGCGTAGGGTTCTTCATAGCCGCTAATTATTACTATTAGTGCGGCAATAATTCCAAAAATGACTGAAAGATTAACTGCAAAAACTAACATTTTAGTTAAATTTTCTTTGAAGTCTTTCGAATTAATAAATAATGCTTTGGTAACAAAAAAATACGGAATCCCTAAAAGTAAATACTTTGTGGTGTAAAGAAATGCCTCGCTTGGAGAATCACTAATGCCTGAAGATATTATAAGCAAAAAAAAGGTTAGCCCTAAAAACATATCAACAAAATCAAGTTTATATGTGGGGGATTTGGTGGATGTACCTCTAACGAAAACTATTATTAAGCCCAATACTTGCAGCACCCCACCAAGAACAATATCTGGATCAGAAATACACTTTAAGCATGGGTTTTGAATAGTAATCGACTGAAGGTTCCTAATAATGTTTATGTTCAATAGTAGAATAAGACCTTTGTATGGAAACTTAAAGCATATTAAAACAGTGCCTATAAAAACGATGACAGAAAATACCATTTTAATTGTCTCTTAAGATTTTAAAAAAAGAACCGGCCATTTGCTCAATAGTGTAGTGCTTTTTACATTGATCAGCAATTAGCTTTCTTTTTTCAAGAAACACTTTTTTAGATTTAAAAATTTCTTCGACTTTTAAGCAGAAGTCATTTTGATTATCTGTTTGAAAAAAAATAGCATTGCTGCTTTCTTTTGCCGCTTCTATTTCAGGTGAATGGCTTTCATTTCTAGAAATTAACATCGGAACACCAAAAGCAAAGCTTTGAGTAATTGAAAGGCCTACATAGCCAGGAGAAACACTAACCAAAGATGTGGCATAAAGCTCCTTTAGTTTATTAAAATTATTTATATGCCCCATTAATTGAACTCTAGATTCAAGCTTGTGAGTTTCAACATATTTATCAATCTTTTTCCTTTCTGGGCCATCTCCGACAATAATTAGATTCGCGTCTAAGTCAATAAGCTTGTGAAATGCTTTAATCAAAAAAAGTGGTTTTTTATTTACAACTAACCTTCCTACATATATGATGTTTTTTACTTGATCTTTGGGGAGTTCAAGTTCTCCTATTTGTTGCTGTGAGTATAAAGCATTCGGAGCATTCAAAACACATAGCTTAGGATGCTTTATCCGAAGCTCTTTTTTATGTGCTTTTGAATAAGTTATGGTGCCTGAGGCTAAACGTTGCATAAAGTGTCTTAAGATGGCTGTTTTGCTGTTTGGCCCTTTTCTAGGCCAAGCGTGTCCCCACACATAGGTTTTTAGGCCCAGCGGGCTTCTTAAAATAAGAAAGGTCCAGTTTGAAATTATTCTTGGGTTAAGCCCAATTACGATAATGTTTTTTTTAAAGAGCTCTCTCCAATGACTTCCAAATTGAAACAAAAGGTTACGTCTGAATAAGAACTTATTAATTATTTTAGTTTGTAAAATTTTATTCTCTGACTTTATTGATTTTTGAAAATCTACATCCCCGGAGTACAGTCGGAAGTTATTACCAAGGGTTTTCTGTAAATGTCCAAAAAACTTTTCCCTGTAGTCAGGAGCGACGACTTGTATCACAATGAGATTTTTCACAACGTTAACTTTTTATATGTGAAATACCCCCATATTAAAAGTATTAACTCTGTTAATATAACGGCAATTATAGTTCCATAAATTCCATAACTAGATGTAAGAAATATGGACAACGACAGGCCTATTAGGCTTGTGGTTGCCAAAATTTTCATGCGTAATACATATTCTTTTTTTGCTGACAAAAAAAGAAAATTATAAAGCATGTTGGTCCCGGCTAAAAACATAACTGTGGAAATTAATTGAAAGCCTTTATTGTATGAAACAATGAGTTGATCATTAAAAACAACTTCTAATATCTGCTTTGAAAAAGTAATTAAAACAAGAGACCCTACAAAACCCACTATAAAAACATACGGAGCCATTTTTTTTATCCGTTTATTAATATTGTTTTTAACCGAAAGCCATGGGAACATTGCTTGATAAATTGGGCCATAAACCCCTTTAAAGGCCAAAATTATCTTTTCAAAGCTTGCGTATATTCCTGTAATAGTATTGTTTGTTAAAAACCCCAGAATTAAAACATTGCTCGAAGTATATAGTGTTGTTGCGACGGATGATAATAAAACTGGTGCGCTCTCTTTTAGCAATGCCTTAATATTTTTGAGCTTGGGTTTTACAAAAGTTACTTGCCTTGTTGCGTAAATCAGTCCCGAAACACCTGCGATTATAAATCCTGAAGAATTAAACAAAGGCACTAATAAATAGTCCTCAGGTGAAGCTACATATATTACAACAAGAAAAGCAAAGATTAGTTTTGCCGTAGCATTTACAACTGTAATAATTTTCATTTTTTGAATGCCTTGAAAAAACCAAGATGGAAAAATAGTCGCGCCAATTGTAACTCCAAAAGAATAGATAAAAAGTGTGGGCTCATTAGAAATTTTGGGGACAATTGATATTAATATAAGCAAAACACAAAACATAAATATTAAGGAGACTATTTTAATAGCTGTTATGCTCCAAAAAGTGTCAGAAATTTGTTTATTATCACCTATTGTAGTAGAAATTTGACGAGTCCCTGTAATTGAAAACCCAAGGTCCGAAAAAATTATAAAAATTGTTGACAGCGATTGGGCAAACATTACCAGCCCAAACAATTCTGTCCCTAATGACCTTACTAGAAATGGAATTAAAAAAAGAGGAATAAGATAATTCACCCACTGTAACAAAGATAGTGATGTGATATTCTCTATTAGGAGTCTATTTTGAGACTTATTTTTTAACTCTATTTCATTCATTTAAGAGTCTATATAAATTTTTTACTCCGTTTTTTAGCTCCGTTTTTTCATTCCATTGATATTTTATAAGCCTAGAAACATCGGTCAGCTTACGCATGGTTCCGTCTGACTTAGAAGTGTTAAAATATAGCTCCCCTTTAAACCCCACGACCTGTTTAATCATTTCGGCAAGTGCTTTTATAGAAATTTCTTTTCCTGTGCCAATATTGATCTGTGTGTTACGCACTTCTTTTAAGTTGTTATCATAAGTGTCTTCAAAATTTACACGCTCCATAATATGCACGCAGGCGTCTGCCATATCTTCACTGTATAAAAACTCACGCATCGGCTTACCAGTGCCCCAAATTTCTACTTCTACGCTTTCTCCTTTGTCTCGAATCCCATATTTGCTAAGAACAGCTATTATTTGATGCTCTGAAGCTGTATGATCTAACCCTTGTATAGGTCTTTTTTCTAAATCTGATTTTATAAATTCAAAATCGCTTTTTTGTAAATGCTTACCCAAAATCATTTTGCGAAGCAATGCAGGCAGTACATGCGAAGTTTCTAAATCATAATTGTCATTTGGTCCATATAGGTTTGTAGGCATCACACAAATAAAATTTGTGCCATGCTGTATATTATAACTTTCACACATCTTAATCCCTGCAATTTTAGCAATCGCGTATGGTTCATTGGTATATTCCAATGGGCCTGATAATAAAGCGTCTTCTCGCATGGGTTGTGGGCATTCCTTAGGATAAATGCAGGTACTTCCTAAAAATAACAGCTTCTTCACGCCATTCACATAACTTTGATGAATCACGTTGTTTTGAATCATCATGTTTTGATAAATAAAATCAGCTCTGTAAGTGTTGTTTGCTACAATCCCACCTGCTTTAGCTGCGGCGAGAAAAACATACTCTGGTTTTTCTTTTGCAAAGAATGCTTCAACTGCTTTTTGATTAGTCAAGTCCAACTCAGAATGAGTGCGATAAATAAGATTCGTATATCCTTTTTGTTGCAAAATTTTACATAAAGCGCTTCCTGCTAAGCCTCCGTGTCCAGCAACATATATTTTAGCTAATTTGTCCATTTAATCGTGAAATTTCTTGATGGTTGTTTCTTTATTAACTAGCTCCATGTCATGCTTAACCATTATCTTGACCAACTCTTCAAAAGAAGTGTCACTAGGGTTCCATCCCAAAACTTTTTTTGCCTTTGTTGGGTCTCCAAGGAGCGTTTCTACCTCCACTGGCCGGAAATACTTTGGATCAACTTGAACATAGACCATCCCTGTTGCAGCACAAACACCTTTTTCCTTAACTCCATCTCCTTCCCATTTAAGATTAATCCCGACTACTTCAAAAGCAAGGCTACAAAATGTACGAACTGAATGTTGAGTTCCCGTAGCAATTACAAAATCTTCAGGTTTATCGTTCTGGAGCATTAACCACATACACTTTACATAGTCTTTTGCGTAGCCCCAATCACGAAGCGAGTCTAAATTTCCAAGATATAACTTATCTTGTTTACCAGCAGCTATCCGAGCAGCAGCGAGTGATATTTTTCTAGTCACAAAAGTTTCTCCTCTACGCTCAGATTCATGATTAAATAAAATACCATTAACAGCATACATCCCATATGATTGCCGATAATTTCTCGTGATCCAATAGGCGTATAATTTTGCTACGCCATAAGGCGATCTTGGGTAAAAAGGTGTTGTTTCTGTTTGTGGAATTTCTTGAACCTCGCCATACAACTCAGAGGTTGATGCTTGATAAACTCGCGTCGTTTCGATTAGACCACATATGCGAACAGCTTCTAGCAAACGAAGCGTTCCAATTGCATCCGTTTCAGCTGTGTACTCAGGGAGGTCAAAAGAAACCTTTACGTGAGACTGTGCGGCGAGATTATAAATCTCATCAGGATTTATTTCTTTTATTAAGCGAATAAGATTTGTAGAATCTGTCATGTCCCCGTAATGCAAGGAAACTTTTCGTTTTGAGTGTAAATCTCTAATTAATTCCTCGATATACAGGTGTTCTATTCGTTCTGTATTAAAAGATGAGGAGCGCCTAATTATTCCATGAACTTCGTATCCTTTGCCAATCAAAAATTCAGCCAAATATGATCCGTCCTGGCCTGTTATTCCTGTAATTAATGCTTTTTTTTTCATTTTGTTCTATGTCTTAACTTTTAGTGCTGAGTTCATTGGCCTTTTTGCTTTTAAATTAAATATTGCTGTTGTTGTTTTGATTTCAACAGTTGTTAGCTGTTTCGCCAAATCATACCAACTCATCGTTTTTCCATCACTAAAATGTTCCATATTAGATACAAACGCTAAATCCCTTATTTTATTTAATAAAAACACCGCTAAATTGGGCGCATAGGTGGGGGTACCGTACAAATCACATGCTACCTCCAAATAAGGCAATGATTTTGCTTTAGCCAAAATTTTAGTCTGAAAGTTAGTTCCATACTCGGAATATAGCCAAGAGGTGCGGACAATACAGTAGTTACAGCATACATTTTCAATTGCTTTTTCTCCTGCTAGTTTGGAAGCGCCATACACATTTATCGGGTTAGGCGTATCATCAATAGTATAAGGAGTGCCTTTAGTGCCATCAAAAACATAATCAGTAGAGACATGAACAAGAAATACATTGTGGGATTTACAGGCATTTGCTAAAAGCCTAGGCGCTGTTTCATTTAATAAATATGCGGCCGGTATTTCCTCTTCTGCTTTATCCACGTTGGTAAAAGCCGCAGCGTTGACGCAAAAGTCAAACCGGTTTGCCCTAAAAAACAGATCTATTTGTTTAGGGCTGGTAACGTCAAGATCTTTCTTGCCAGTGAATAAAAAAGATATTCCTGGATAAGCTGCTTTTGCAGCTTTAATTGCTAATCCCAACTGGCCATCTGCTCCTGTAACCAATACCTTTTTCAAGACGCAATTTCTTTAAATTTTGGCAATCCACTATCTTTTTCAGAAAGCACCTGCACAGCTTTAGGGATTTTCCAATCTATATTTAATGTTTCGTCTAATGGGTGAATCCCATAATCCCCGTCTTTGTTGTAATATGCATCACACTTGTAACATACTAGTGCTGTTTCCGAAAGTACAGAAAAGCCATGCGCAAATCCCTTAGGAACCCATAGCTGATGATTGTTTTCATCTGAAAGCTCTACACTAATGTGCTCTCCGTAAGTAGGTGAGTCTTGTCGTAAATCTACAACAACATCCAAAATAGATCCTTGTAAGACTCTCAAAAGTTTAGATTGCGCATTTTCTCCTACTTGAAAATGCAGGCCTCTTATGGTGCCATAACGAGAAAGGGATTGATTGTCCTGTACAAAGTCTCCCGAAAAATCAGTTAATGAATCCATCCACGAGCGGCGATAGCTTTCCATAAAATAACCACGATCATCTGTGTGCGTTTTTGGAGTAACTACAACACAGCCCGCTAACTTGGTTTTTTCTATCTGCATGCCTACTGATTTGCGTAACCACTTTTAATAAATAGTGAAATAAGTTTATGGTATTGGTTTTGATTTATATAGCCCATTTGAAGAGCTACATCTTCAATAGCGCCTATACTAAGCCCCTGGCGGTCTTGTAGAACTTGTACAAACTGCGCGGCTTGCATAAGCGAGGTGAATGTGCCTGTGTCTAGCCAAGTTGTTCCGCTGTCCAGCACCTTTACTTGAAGTTTATTTTGTTCCAAATATACTTTATTTACATCTGTAATTTCCAGCTCTCCGCGGGCACTAGGGACTATACTTTTTGCAACAAAAACAACCTCGTTATCGTAAAAATAAATTCCCGGCACTGCGAATTTTGATACTGGTTTTTTTGGCTTTTCTTCTAGCAACGTCGCTTTGCCTGATGGGTCAAAATTTACTACGCCGTACCGTTCAGGGTCCTGAACCTCATAAGCAAAAATAATTCCGCCTTCTGGATTTGTGCAATTTTGAAGTGTTGATTGAAACCCAGTTCCATAAAAGATATTGTCTCCCAAAATCAGTGCTACGGAATCGTTACCAATAAAAGATTCGCCTAATAAAAATGCTTGGGCCAGGCCTTTTGGTTCGGCTTGTACAGCATATGTGAATGAACATCCTAGTTGGCTGCCATCGCCTAATAGGCGTTCAAAAAGTGGAAGGTCTTTTGGTGTGGAAATAATCAAAATCTCTTGAATTCCTGCGCTCATCAGTGTTGACAATGGATAGTATATCATCGGTTTGTCGTACACAGGCATGAGTTGCTTACTGACCGATAGTGTTATCGGGTGAAGTCGCGTGCCTGAACCGCCTGCTAGTATTATACCTTTCATGTGTTAAAAGTAATATTTTGATACGATCCGTCAATTATGGAGTCTATCCATTCTTGGTTTGATAAATACCACCCTATGGTTTTTACAATCCCTTCTTCAAAAGTATACTCCGGCTTCCATTCGAGTTCCCGCATAATTTTAGTGTTGTCAATAGCGTATCTTTTATCATGCCCGGGGCGATCTTTTACAAAGTTAATTAAAGGTAATGATGCGCCTTCAGATCTGCCAAGTGCTTTGTCGGTTTCCTGAATCAAAAGCTTTACTAAGTCAATGTTATTCCATTCGTTTAATCCGCCTATATTGTATGTTTCTCCCTTTTTTCCTTTTTCTAAAATCATTTTTATTGCCTTGGCGTGATCTTCTACATAAAGCCAATCTCGGGTGTACCTTCCGTCGCCATAAACAGGAATCTTTTTGTTTTTGATAATGGCTTGAATACATACAGGGATAAATTTTTCGGGAAATTGGTTAGGACCATAATTATTAGAACAATTCGATATAATTACAGGAAGCATATAAGTTTTAGCATAAGCGCGAACGAAGTGGTCAGAGCTTGCCTTTGATGCTGCATAGGGTGAATTGGGCTGGTATGGTGAATTCTCTGCAAAAAGTCCTGATTCGCCAAGGGTTCCATACACCTCATCTGTACTTATGTGATAAAACATCCTTCCTTGGTTTTCTTTAAAACATTGCAACAAGTTAAGAGTACCCATAATATTTGTACTTGCAAAAACAAAAGGATCTTTGATAGAGCGGTCCACGTGTGATTCTGCAGCTAGATGAACTACATAATCAAACTTATGTTTTGAAAAGAGTTTCTCTAAGAAATCCCTGTCTGTAATATCTCCGTGTATGAAAATGTAGTTGTTTCTGGCTTCAATTTCTGTAAGATTATTTAGGTTTCCAGAATAAGTAAGCTTGTCTAAATTAAAGACATTAAACCTTTCATCAGCAGTAAAACACTTAACAACATGGGAGCCGATAAATCCGGCGCCACCTGTAATTAAAATGTTGCTACTCTTCACTGTTTGACATAATAAATGAGTCTATATTAAGCGCCGCATAGAATAGACTAATCAACAAAAAGCCTAGAATTAATCCTTGAAGTTTTTTGTTTTTCCAAATACTTTTATCTAAATAACCCACTTCAGGAAAAGCCGCAATAACATCTACCACGTTTCTTGCTTTTATTTTTTCAGTTCGGATTTCTTCAAGCTGTTCGGTAAGCTCAATTTTACGATTTAGCAATAAAATTTCAGCATTATCTTCCGCTTTTTCAGACATATATAAATTTGTTCCGTTCGAAAACTCTTTGTTAGCCTCCACAATTCTAACCTCTTCAAAAATTGATAAAAGTGAATCGGTTTGTACTATGGACACTTGTGTTACGGAGTCGCTTAGTTCCAAATTTGACAATTTATTGATTTGTTGGTCTTTAAAATAACCCACATCGGAAACTGATTTTAGCAACGGAGCCAATAATGAGCCAAAAATATCTTGTTTGGATGACTTAACAGTTAGTGTATGAATTTTTCTTTCAAAGCCGTCTAATTGCTTCTGATAATCCGAAAAAGTAATTTCTGCAGCAACCAGGGAATCTAGGTCCAAAACATAGTCGTTATATTGTTTGAGTAGATTGTTTTCGTTGTAAAAAGGAGCTATTTCAAAAGATGAAATTTTTGAGGCATCGCTTGGGGAGATATTAAAAAAAGCTGCCAACTGAATAGAGTCATTTTGATTAGCTAAGTCGTCCAAATATTTTATATTACTATAAAGCTGTCTTGCGCTTTCAAAGTGGGGCTCTAAGGTTGCCGAGCCAATATATTCCTCAGGAGTTATGATATCCAGAACTATTCCTCCTGAAAGCCCAATAACACAGGCAACAGCAAAAGATTTGGTGTGTTTACGCACAAATATAGCCGCAGTTAAAGCTGTATTTAGCAAAAACACGATAACGCTGCCTATTGCGGCAATAAGCTTAGAAATGCCTTTTCCAATCGAATTAAAAAGAACGCCTAAATCTATTTCTTCGTTATCTGTTTTTTTTGGTGTAGAATTGCTCATAATTCTGAGTTTTATGTCGTTGCTAAAAGCAAAACGAAAATTATTGGGGTTTATTTTGTGTTAAATAATTTATCTAACATATCTGCAATTTGTCTGTCATTTTTTAATCGTGGTGTTTTGTTTTGACCTCCGAGCTTACCAATGCTTTTCATATAATGCTCAAAAGCATCTTTGGGCAATGACCGAATCACTAAGGGGCGGAGAACACCCCCCGAAATCAAATCATCGTAATAGGTGTTTTGTTGGCGCAATTCTTTGTCTAATTTAGCAGTAAAGATAGTCAAATCTTTTGGGGGCACATCAAAAGCTACCCACCACTCGTGGTAAGGCAGCCCCTCTGTGGGTGTTACCTGTGGTGCTACCGTAAATTCTGTGACACGTGCACTATGTGTTTTGGTTGTTTTTTGCATCGCTTCCTCTACTTCTTTGCCAATAACATGCTCGCCAAATGCCGAAATAAAATGCTTTGTTCTTCCTGTAACTACAATACGATACGGGTTAAGATTTACAAACTCAATGGTATCACCGATATTATACCCCCATAAACCCGCGGAAGTATTGAGAATAATAGCGTAATTAACGCCCTTTTTAACATCTGCCAAAGAGATTCGAAGTGGTTTTTTATCGTGTATTTTATCTGCTTCTACAAACTCATAGAAAATCCCAGCATCCAGTTGCAATAGCATCCCATTCTCTTCTAATTGATCTTGGAAGGCGATAAACCCCTCTGAAGCTGGATACAACTCTACACTATCAATCTTTTTGCCTATCAAATCCTCTAAAACTGACCTGTAGGGCTTGTAATTTACACCTCCATATACGAACAATGAAAAGTTTGGAAAAATGTCTTTTATTGATTTATGCTTTTTGGCGGTTAGGCGTTCAAAATACATCTTTACCCATGGTGGAATCCCGCTGATTAAGCGCAGGTCTTCGTGGTGGGTCTCTTCAACAATGGCGTCTACTTTTTGCTCCCAATCATCAATGCAATTTGTTTCCCAAGAAGGCATGCGGCTTTTTTGTAAGTACGAAGGTATATAATGCGCAACTATTCCCGATAGGCGCCCAGTGTCAATGCCGTTGGTTTTAGACAGTGTTGGGCTGCCTTGTAAGAATATCATTTTTCCGTCAACAAAAGATGTGTTGCCAGAATGGTAAATATAGTGGTATAGCGCGTTTTGCGCTGTTTTTATATGCGTTGGCATCGACTCCTTTGATATGGGTATATACTTTATTCCTGAAGTGGTGCCAGAAGTTTTAGAAAAATATCGTGGTTTTCCCGGCCATAGTATGTCTGCTTCACCAGCAACAACCCTGTCAACATACGGCCTTAAGCCTTCGTAATCCCGAATGGGGACACGCCTCACAAAGTCGCTGTAATTATTTATCTGTGAAAAATGATGGTCTTGTCCAAACGTAGTGTTTTTTGCTTTTTTAAGTAATCCTTTTAAAACATTTTCTTGAGTAGCTATTGGATTCTGCGTCCATTTTTTAGTGTTGTTCACGGCGCGTTTTGCCAATCTTTTTGCAAAAAATTGTTTAATGCTCATTATTCGAAGTCTATAAACTCTTCAGGGTTCAGCGCATATCCGTCACTCCAAAGCTCAAAGTGTAGATGTGGCCCTGTTGTCATAGTTCCGCTATTACCAGCAACAGCAATCACTTGACCTGGCTCAACAATATCTCCTTGGCGAACGTATAGTGAGGCATTATGTTTATAAACAGATATAATATTAAATGGGTGGTCAATAATGAGAACATAGCCCGTCTCGGTTGTCCAGCTAGCAAAAATCACGTTGCCTTCAGCGGCTGCTTTCACTGGCGTATCTCTTGGTACTACAACATCTACGGCGTAATGTGCGCTAGATGGGTCAAGACCATGGCTGATCGTGCCTGAAACAGGTGGAAATAAAACAAATGGAATCGTTTGTCCAGCAGAGGCCGGTAAATTGTACTTTTCGTCTTGAGCTACTTCAGCACGAAGCAGAGAATCTGCTGATGATGTAGAGAATCCGGCGGCGTAATCAAATTGTGACGTGTCTAGCTGCATCTGTGTTTCCAATTCTTGGAGATCTAAATCTCCCCTTAAAACTTTATTAACAGATGAAATATACTGTTGGTTTCTTAACAGCGCGCCCTGTAATGAATCCAAACGAAAATTATTTCGAATTGCTTGTCTTCTTATTTCAGAAGAGTCATAGCCGGGTATGTATTCTTTCAAAGAGGTGCGCGAAATAACCAAAAAGGTGGTAGCAATAAGCAAAACTATAGTAATACCAACAGCCAGAAAGATGTTTAAACGGCTGAGTTTGTAAGAAACTCGCTCCTCAAATGTTTCTTCGTTTAGTATAACAAAACGGTACTTAGCAAGCCATCGTTGCGAAAACCGTTTTTTTTTGTTTTTTTTGTTGTCCATCTGTGCAAATATAGCTAGTTGTTTGATAGCTTAGGCTGACTTCTGCTAAGTCCGTTTTCTTTGTTACATTTGTATAAAATCAATAGTATGATATTTGCATTTAGTTTCTTTCCCGAAGGTCTTATCATCTTAGCAGCGATACTGTTGTTGTTTGGTGGAAGAAAAATTCCCGAACTTATGAAGGGGCTTGGTACAGGAATTAAAGAGTTTAAGAGCGCCACCAAAGAAGAAGAGAAAAAAGACACGTCTAAAGAAGATTAGTCCTGTTTTTGTTGTTGCATTGACTGCATAATCGCTTCTGTTTCAAAAACATAATCTCTTTTGGCTACCGTTGGTGCAAAAACAAAACCTTCCATAACAAGGTATCGGTTGTTTTTTTTATCATCCAATAAAAACTGTAGAAAAGGCCCAGCCATAAAGTCTCCTTTTACCTCCCAGGTGCCCCTCGTCTCTATTGCTCGTATGCCATCAACGCTGGTCTCATAAACATAGGGCTCGTAAGCTGCTTCAGTGATAAGGTGCGTCTTTGCTAATCTGCCTGGAATAAATGCCCGGCCAAAGGAATCGCGTATACGAATAATATCCTCTAAAGGTTGTTCAAAATCAAGCTTTACTGTTCTTGGCAACTCATAAACAATAAGATTTACATGCCCTTTACGAATTTCACGCTGAAACCAAACTGTGTTGTTTTCTTCCTTAAATACTTTGTATGCAGACGGAATTGTAAGATCTATTCCAAACCTATACTTAAGTGCATTTTGATTTAATGTTGATTTGAGTGTGCGTCTTTGACGTTCTGCAAGCTCTCCCTTTTTAAAAGACTTAATAATACCTGAAGATTGAGACAATAACATTTCAATAAGTGTCTCTTTATCAGGCGCGCTTAATACTGCCATTTGCTGAGGCCTTGCATATCGGTTTTTGTCTGTTCTTATGACAACTTCTTCGCCAAAACCAACCCATAAAATCATTCGGCTCAATCTTGTAAAGCCTGTGAAAACTTCAGGGGGTATTTGCTTTAAATCATAAAGAGGCTCTTTTTGCGGAAGACCTTCAGCTGGAAAAGCAAAAGCTGCGCGTACCGCATCGCCAACTTCTGTTTCCCACAACAAATCAGGCATCACCACTGAAATAGTATTGATATTCCCGTTGGAAGATTTTATTAAAGGAGTTGAAGAGCGATTTTGACAACCCAAGACAACAAACAATAACAGTATAATACGTTTATTCATAAAAATGCAACCACAATAATTACGCCAACATAGCGGCAATACCAGGCAGTGTTTTCCCTTCCAAGCTTTCTAACATGGCCCCTCCGCCAGTAGAAACATAACTAACCTTGTTTTCCATTTTAAATTGCTTCACTGCTGCAACCGAGTCTCCTCCGCCAACAAGTGAAAAAGCTCCTGTTTTGGTTTGTTCCGCAATGCTAGCTCCCAAAGCACGAGTTCCTTTGGAAAAGTTTTCAAACTCAAAAACACCCAAAGGACCATTCCACAAAATAGTTTTGGACTGTTTTACAACAGCGTCAAATTGAGCTTCTGAAAGTGGGCCCGCGTCCATGCCTTCCATATCGTTAGGAATTTGATCAATAGGAAATACTTGCTGAGGAGTGTCGTTTGAAAAGTCTTGGCCCGCACGTACATCTAATGGCAAGTGTACTTGCACACCTTTTCTTTTTGCTTGTTCAAGAATAGATAGCGCTAGTGGAATTTTGTCATCTTCACATATAGATTTCCCAATTTTGCCTCCTTGAGCTTTAATAAAGGTAAAGGCCATACCTCCTCCAATAATAAGGTGATCAACCTTTGAAAGTATGTTTTCGATTACGGTGATTTTAGAAGACACCTTTGCACCACCCAAAATGGCCAAGACTGGCTTTTCGCCAGACTCCATTACTTTATCAATAGCCGTTATTTCTCCAGCCAGCAAATGACCAAAACATTTCTTCTTTGGAAAAAACTCTGCAACCGCTGTAGTTGAAGCGTGTGGCCGATGCGCAGTGCCAAATGCGTCGTTTACATAAACTGTCCCTAGCTCAGAAAGGGCTTTTGAAAAGTCCTTATCTCCTTTTGTTTCACCTCCATGAAATCGTAAGTTTTCAATTAATAGTACCTCGCCTTGAGCCAGTGCTACTGCTTGAGCTGAAGCCTTTGCCCCAACAACTTCGTCACAAAAGTGTATGGCTTTGCCAAGATGTTTTTCAAGTGTAGGTACTATATGCTTAAGACTTAGTTTAGTATCATTTCCTTTGGGTCTTCCTAGGTGAGACATCAGCACACAACTCCCTCCTTGCTCCAGTATATGTTGAATGGTGGGCAGCGCGGCAACGATTCTTGTGTCGTCTGTTACATTGCCGTTGTCGTCTAGCGGAACATTGAAGTCTACGCGTATCAAGGCGCGTTCATGACTAAAAGAAATGTTTTGTAGGGTGTTCATGTATATATTATTTGCGCAAAAGTACAATATCATCTTGGTTTGGTGTAGTTCCTTTTTATAAACTTCATGTTTGTATATTTAGAAATGTTTTTGAATGACGTATTGGGTCATGATGTTCAAAAGAGATCATTGGCCGGCAGCATTGCCGTCAAACGTATCCCTCATGCCCAGCTTTTTGAAGGTACCGACGGAAACGGGCTATTAAAAGTAGCGCTTGCCTATGCCAATACTGTTGTCTGTGGAGATAATCCCAGTGAAGCTTCCATAAGAAAAGCATTAAGAATGGTTCATCCTGATATTCACTTTGTTTTTCCAACAGCAGTTACTTCAGGCACAAAAACAAAACCCACTTCTAACGACTTCCTTAATAAATGGAGAGGCTTTGTCTCAGAACAACCCTTTGGATCACTATACAATTGGATGCGCTATTTGGAAGCTGAGAACAAGCAGGGCATTATCAGTGTTAACGATGCGTTGTCGGTAATAGAAAAGGTCCGCTTTAAATCATTTGAAGGTGGGTGGAAATGTGTCATTATCTGGCATGCCGAAAAACTCACGCTTGCAGCGTCTAACAAATTACTGAAGAGCATAGAAGAACCCCCTGCTAAAACACTTTTTATACTTTTGTGCCCTAATGCCTATAAGCTTATTGCAACCATCAGATCAAGGTGTCAACGAACCCACTTTGGAGGTGTTGAACCAAGCCTTATCGCACAGCTTCTGGAAAAAAAAGGTGTCGCTAAAACTTTATCGGCTGCGGTTGCTAGCCAATCAAAAGGTAATGTGGGAAAGGCGCTTGATCTTGTAGATCAACAAAATGAACTTGTGCAATATGAAGAGTGGTTTGTTAATTGGGTGCGCACTGCTTTTCGTGCAAAAGCAAATAAAGCTGTAGTGCTAGAACTTTCTAAATGGAGTCAGTCTTTGGCGTCAAAGGGCATAGAAACGCAAAAACAATTTTTATCTTTCACCATACAAACGTTTCGGGCTGCGCTTATGAATCATTATAAGTTGGAGGCTGTTGCCAACTTTCATCCCAAGACAGATTTCAAACTTGAGCGCTTTGCGAGTTTTATTCATGGTGCTAACATACTGCCTATTATTACTTCGCTTGAAGACAGCATATATCACCTTTCCCGAAATGGCAGTCCACAAATGATTTTTACCGAGCTCTCTTTTAAATTAACGCGCTTACTTCACTCAAAAGCATAAATAGCTTTTATCTATTGTTTTTGTGTTTTATTATAGGATTATCTTATTTTTCATGCTCCTTTTTTTGGGTGCTAACCCGTTTTGTTTAGGAATTCCTGC